>JAABUZ0100000053.1_pt1 | contig 255129 bp, 214 predicted proteins | sample 5562091 | NCBI WGS metagenome assembly JAABUZ01 (sample SAMN12813069, study PRJNA571459) | rock metagenome | isolation source: Antarctica rocks | place: Antarctica: Victoria Land, Linnaeus Terrace sud | collected 2015-12-21 | reverse complement strand
GAGAAGGCTGGAGGGGCCGGGGGAGTGGGGTCGAATAGGAGGGGGAGGAAATTGGATTGGGGAGGGGGGATGGGCCGGGGGAGTGGGAGGGGGAGAGATGCTTGGAGGAGCTGGGGAGGGATAAATGGGAGGGGTGGATGGGTGTTGGGGTGAATTGGTGTTGGGATGGGACACGGGGGTGGTGAAGAGGCGGGGGGTAAGAGGCAAAGGGTACAACGATGGGGAGTGACTGCGAGGTGCCCGGGATTGATTCAGAGGCAGCGGATAAGAGCTCTGGGGCGGGGTGTTCTGAGGCAAGGGGAGTGGTGGTTTCGGAGTCATAGAGAGAGGAGGCTAGGAATTCTCTGAATCAGCGGGCGGTGGGATGTTGGTATAGGAGGGCAGGGGAGTCCGGATCCGCGAAGGATGGATGGGGAGGCGTTGGGGATGCGGAAGGGAAGAAGGCGGGGGGGCGCTTCTGATTGGATCGCTGGAGGTTGTTGTGTGGTAGAGTGGTAGGGGACGCACCCTGCAGACGAGCTATGGTGGGGCGGTATCTGGAGAGGTGGGAAGTACTTTTAGGGAAGAAATAGGTTTTAGGGAGTAGCTTTTGCAAGGATGATGGGATTGAACGACGGGGAGCTTGTGGGGACAAGTTGGAGTGAGTAATGTGGGTTGTTTGCGGGGGTCCTCAAAAAAGGAGAGAGAGATGTTGATTAAGACGAGTCTGAGACTGAAGACGACGTCTTGTGCTGTATTACTCGCTAACTACCGATCTAAGCAAAAAGAGTCTAGTCCCATACCGCTGTCTCGTTGCATGTACGTACACCATCGCAAACAACTCCTCCCCTCTTCTCCTCTGATGTGCAGCTTTCCAGATTTTCCATTGAACCGACTCCTTGTGTATTTCCTCCGTGGTCTAGACTGGCTACATAGTCTTTTCGCAGGAGCTAGGAACAAAAGAAATAGAAGAAAGACAGACTTTCCAGAACAGGGTCTGTGACCGCTGATCATAATCTATAGAATCGGGCATTGTCAGTGTTTAGAGCTGCATGTTCATCGGCCATTGTTTAGAATTTTTGGGGACGTTGGCTCCGTGTGATGGAATAGGACGTGTGCTTCTATTTTGCGGGTTTGTAAGGTCGTCCGTCTGGTTTATCCAACGCAAGATGCCAATCGGCATAATGATTGTGAGAAGTGATGTGTGCATTGTTGATGGTGCTGAAAACCAGTCTTCGGTCTAGCGAAAGGAAAGTGATCACAAGAGTGAATTCCCGAAGGCTTTGAAGAGATTATTGCCATAGGGAGTGTGGTTGTGTTCTGTTGTCGACTCAAACAGCTGATGACGAATGGTCGAACAGTGGGTGGTCAGAACCTAGACCTTCAACCCTTGACATCTGAACAATGTCGGAGTTTTCGTCGTGAAAAGCACGAGAACTTCCTGCTCTGAGATCCCGAAGGTGTTTGCTTTCCTGGGGGCTCCGCGATGGTGCCTGTCTTGTAAGTTTTTTCGCGACGGTAGGTGGGTCCGTATGAATGCTAGATTGTGGGGATTACTCTTTCTAGAATCCAACAATCTTTTTTTCATGTGTACTAATCTCTCAAACTCAGTGGTTGCTGGACGATGATTGGTGTCGCGATTCGTCCGAGTGTTGGTTTGGACGTCCGATTGCTTAGCACGTATTAGCTCTAGAATTACCACGGCTTCTACTCGAAGCCTTCGAAGTCTTCGGTGTCCGAGCCGTAGTTGGTTTCTTTATCGTCGATTACGAACGCGTCAGTACCGCTATTCCGTCCTTGACTCCGACGGAGCATCTTCCCATCCATCTTGTAGAACTCATACAGCCCACCAACGATCGTGTGGTAGTTGTCCAGACCTTTGGCTTGGGCTTTGATTTGCCCGAGTTCCAGCCCTGCGACATACCATACGAACTTGCCGCTCTTGTGCCATAGGTAAAACAGGGCGCTCGCTTTGATACATCGCCAGCTTCCTCTGATGGCTGTTGGGGTTTCGGCCTCGCTTCTCCAGCGGTCAACGACGGAATGGGTGATTTTTTCCAGAGGCTGAATGGCTAGAAAAGAGTCACGACAGTAGCCGGCTAGGGCGCTGAATGTCATTGATGCGCCTCCCTTTCTTTTTAGAGGCTTGACCATGTCCAGCTCGTCTCCACGTTCGACCTCCCTTTTCCAGAAGTCAAAGATCACTTCGAGCTTCCGTCTGAGATCCTCGCGAACTTTCATTAGGTCCTCGTCTTGCTTTGCTCGCTGATACTCAAGGCTCCATAAGTGACCGAGATCATCATCCCACGTACCTGCATTGGCGAAGGCAATGGTGAAATCTTGGAGGACACGTTCGCGAATGTTTGCTGCGACTTCAAAGACTAGACGATCGATGGTGTGCTTAGTGGGGCGTTCGCTGCGCTTGTTCTTGTAAGCCGGTTTGCGTTGAAAGGTTGGTAAGTTCCTATTCTTTACGAAGGAAATCCATTTCGCGTCATCGAATGAGTAGCCTGCCTTGGCTCGGTCAACCAATTTCCCAAGCAGGTGAGCCATAGCAATGGCTGAATCATCGTTTATCGACTTCTTCTTGTAGCAATAAGCTTCATGGTAGGCTGTACAGGAGCCAAGCATATTGGACTGAAGATTGAAGTGGAAAGCGTGACGCAGAAATTGCGACATGTAGTCCTGCCGATCAATAATCTCTTTCACTTTGAGCTTTGTTTCCTCGATACCGTAGTATCCGGGCGGCGGTGAAGGAGGTACGCTTGCGTTCTCGAACGGTCCGACAATCTCGGGCTCCCAGCAGATCCACGCTTTGTCGCCATCATAATCGCCCCCGGATAACTTATCAGCTAGAGAGCGTTCCCCTTTCGACGAGAAAACGATGACATCCTTGTACATTTCGAGCTCTATCTTGAAAACGGCATGAACCTTGACACCATGGCGTCAGCAAAAATGTCAAGTGTAGGGAGAGACGCAGAGGCTGACTGACCTTTTGAACGTCAGACGGTAGCAGCGCGGGTGATCGAGCCACGAGTATGTCGATATTGTGCAGCATGATGTCACTCCTGCCAGGTTGCGGAACTTCAAACATGTTGGAAAAACCCAAATGTATCTCTCCTTCTTCAAGGATCGCTAGAGGGTCAGCGATCATAAACGCGGATGTAGATCTGCCAATCTCAATGTGCATGCTGTCCTCAAGCCGTGTGCAATAATCATGAACAGCTTTGTAACAGAAGTCTTTCAAGACAGAGCAGCTTCGAGGGTCGAAGCCGTGCTATGCCGTGATTTAGCCATGTCCATACGGAGACTCTGTGATACTTACTTCAAGAAACCAGTTGATTCGTTCTGCGAGCGAGTTCGGAACACCAGCAAGCATTTCCACGCCGTTGTTCGCAAGTCTTTCCCCTACGACAGGGTTATTGTCCTGATTCCACTTGCGAAGGCTGGCTGGATCAGCCATTGCATCTTTGAGGTCGGCGACTTTACTCGTAAGATCCTCTTGGAGTAGACGCTGGAATACCTCGTAAGGTACTCCACGATCTTCAAGGATAGGTATTAGTTGGAAATTCAGGGTTGCTGGACCAAGCTTCTTGGACCAATCGTTTACCTCGAACATCGTGCGTAATTCGTCCGGATACAGGCTGTCCTCGGAATGTCCATTGAACTTCAGTTGCGAATCTGTCATCTCAATCCAGTATCCCCGTTCACTTCCCGAGTGGTGCTCGTCGAGAGGGTCGATCATCCAGATTCCTTTCGCTCCGCCGATACGGCCTTGATATACTGAAGGCGTCCGCGTCAATCCAAGCTTCACAGCTATTTCGTTGGCAGCAGCCCTGGACATTCGAGCACATCCGTCATTCATGACAGCAGACTCCGACTTGATCTCAGACCTTCTCACATCCAAGCGTCGCGGTCGAGGATCATCTGCTAGTGCATCATCGCTTTTAATAATCTCTTCTGGCTTGAATATGACGGTGGGGACTGTACTGCTCACTGCAAGAGCGAGACGCGAGAATAGCTGTAGACAACGCTTGTCGCGATTATGTGTTGCAGGCATAAACCAATCCATCATACCACGAACCGTAATAGGGGTGTGGACAAGAGTTCGAGGATCAACCTCACCTTTGACGACTTTTCGTCGAAAGTCATCGCCATCTTCTGCGAACATAAATAGGCGATATTTTGGCTCGCTCGAAGTCTTTGGCAATTTGCGATCACGACTCTTGCGAGCTTCGAGCTTGACATAAAAAGCTCGCCACTTTCGGCCAAGAAAGTAATGGTTCTGATCCACAATCCACTTGACAATCTTGTCACGAACCATGTTTGAGCAATCCTTGAGATATCTAGGCAGGTCATCGGGATCAAGACCTGGAAGAGAAACTGTGAAAACGCGATCTCCTCCATACTTCCTGGCTAGTCGATACGATGCATCAAGCTTTAGCGGTCGTAGTTCAAAATTGAAAAGAGGTCCACCAGCCTTATCTGAATACTTGAGTTCGCCGCTGAGCGAAACATTTCGAAAGTCGCCGACCGCTTTTTCCCAAGCTCGATAATTGCAACGTTCGGGCAGTGTGACGTTGAACTTTGCCGCAAGTATGCTGAGCGACGCCCACAGGGAGCTGTACTCTTGAGACGTTTCGAGGCAACCAATGAAGCATGTCCTGGGGATATTGCAGAACCTCGAGATCCGCTCGACTTCGTAGCGTTGGCGGAAAGGGGCGGTTGATGGGGCGTGGGTCATTGGTTTTGCTGGGCATAGGTCAGTACCAATAGCGTTCGGAAATTATGTCGGGAACAGTTACCTGTCGGTGACTGTGTGAACAGATATTTGTCCAGATACTGCGCAGCGTCCGTGCCAGCGATCTTACCACCCACCTGGACAGAAGATGCTCGATTCTTGGCAGGTGTTGGAACAGCTTGTTCAGATTTATAGTCCACCAATTCCGATGATTCTAGGGCAAGTTCGTAATCCATCGAAGATCCAAAGTCCTCTTGCGTACTTTGGGGAGGCTCACTCGAAGTTCGAGAGTGTCGAAAATCGGCAATTTTATGAGGCTGTCGAGCCTCGACTGGGATCCTGATCGTCTCGCTTCCTCGACTCAATGACGAGTCAAATGATGTGGCTCCAGAGTCCAAGTTGAAAGATGTGTTCGGTGTGGTTGCAGCCGTCGCCATCGTCACGAATGAGGACGTGCTGCCAAAAGAGCGGCTGATATCCGTTGAGCTTCTCCCTTGCCTGTGGGCTCCATATCTCTGCATCGGGAGATTGTAGTTCGACGTTGAGTTAGTTGGCTCAATACTGTTGATATTGTAGGATCGACCTGAGGAGAGCCGCTTTTCCCGAGATGCTTTGCGGGGAGCTGGCGGCTTCAGAGGTTCGACTTCTGGGTAGGGCCTCTTCTTGCTTGCCTCAGGACGTATTGAAGCTTTGCCAGGGATGCGAGGGTTGAAAGCATCTTCATGGGCTTTCTCATCAGCTATTTCACTTGGAGGAGTCTTATATTCTTCTTCTGGCGACTCTGAACGCTCCAGTGGTATAGGAGCATCTGTCATGATTATGTCCTCCCAATCTTTAGAATCGTCCAGACCCGACGGGAATTCATCGGAAGACGGGTGCTTGGATCCCTTTGACGATTTTTTGAGCGAGGATAGCGCCTTGTAGTAAGCCCTTGGTGGAATTTGCTTCGTGATCTTTGACATCTTCGGCGGAGATGTCTCACCATGTAGCTTTCGTGTGCGGGGAAGCGTAGGCACTTCAGCTTGAACAGCTATTAGTATGGATAACAATGGTGAATTAGAAGCCCTATCTGACATTGTATTTGTTCGCTTGTATCTTCAACCTTCTCATTCCCCACGGTATATTTTTCGCCTTGCTTGACACAATTGTACGCTAGCTTGATCTTTGCGAGCAGACATTCCTTTAGATTGGCCGAATTCTCCTCATCGATGGCGACTTCTACAGCTAGGGAATCCTCCCGCTTCGCACTATGGTCATTTGTTCGCGACGGTATAACGTCACTCTCGGCTCGAGGTTTGAACCGCCAAGCTGATTGTATGGTCTTAGCATGCTGCTCAAATTGTGTGATGGCACTGTCCAGGGCCAAACGGTCCTTGAAGAATAGGAAACGTATGCAGGAGAATATCTCTTGATCGATGGGCTCGTTGGTCGTTTTTGAGGGGCTCAAGGTTGTATCTCGAATTTACAGTTGCAGATTCCATTGCTGCGCGAGGTCGTAGACAATCTTGTTTATTTCCGCATTGGCCTTCCTGAAGGACGGGGTGCTGGGTAGGGACATCTGAGCTGTAAAAGTACATGGGCGTAGCGCTTAAGTCCAGGAAGAAAGCCAAATGCCTGCTGAGATCTGGACGGGAAGCAAAGCAATGCGAATGCTAGCAATTGATGCAGCTGCAGAAGATCCGAACATCGACGTAGGCTTTATAATCGAAGCCAGTGATTAGCAATTAATTGGTGGCTCGAAGCTCAGGTGCAGGTATATTCCAACGATGGGAATCAGAGTCCAAGCAATGCGCAAATACAATCATCGTAGTCGCTGCAGATGCAAGATATATTCCAACGGTGGGAATCAGAATCCAAGCAAAGCGCGAAAACAGTCGCCGCAGAGGCAAGGTTTACTTTATTGCAACGGCGGAAATCAGAATCCAAGCAAGGCGCAAAGACGATCATCGACATCGCCGCAGGGCGCGACATCGGAGTCTTGCACGAACGATCAATCCAAAGGACAAGGCTCAGTAAGCTTGGAGCAACAAAGGATGGTTCAAGAACCGAGGGGTGGCTGTCCCACCCCTGCTGGTCTTGGTTGCAGCTGAACTGCAGAGTGCAGCAACTGTCAGAAGAAGTTAATTTACACGAAAAGGGAGGGCCGGGCCGTGATTGTCCCGCAGCCCCTAAATCCACTTGCTTCAACCATGGAGCCATGGTTCAGGAGAACTCTATGACAGTTCGGATAATCTAAATTTCTTTCGGCTGGCCAGTGCCCAGCACATGCGCGCTTTGCAGGCAGGGTAATAGATCGGTGCTACATTTCTAGCATCAAAGTTACAGCTTCAAATTGAAGTACACTACTGCTGCCTGAGGCCATCAGGCAACCCTGCATAAAGCTCCCAGTCGCAAACCCACATTGGAAAAAGCTACCGAATCTGAATTCCATATGCTTCTCGAAGTCGAGCATGCTCCATAATCTGGGCACGTTTCTCTCAATTGAGGCACTTACTTGGCTTAGGTCGCGAGATTTAAGAACATTACCTGCTCATATCTCCAAATGCATGGAGAGATTGGCCAATTTTTCCTGACAACGCCAAGCTCCTTCGCTAAATGACCCAATTCAGATCCTCAGCATCACCTATGTTCTATTCTCCCCACTTCTTCGCCTCCATACCGTCCGGGGGGCTCGTTTCAACCTTTCCCTTGCTGACCTCGGCCCAGTTGGTGCTCAGGGCAGTGCCGTTGCTTTCCTGATAGCTCTTCATCATTGCTCGGCGCGTGTCTGGATCGGCACCTTTGAAAAGCTGCTGGAAAAAGCCATTGACAGGGTCCCCTTCGAAGTCGTCGCCCAACCCGTCATCGCCTTCACCCTCCCCATCGGCTTGATCTTTCTTAGGTTTCTTTGTCAGGTCTGATGCGACCTTGTCCCAATTCTTTGGACCGCTCTTCGAAGAGGTAGGATATGAAGGACCGCTCGATGGGTTGTCAAGTACTGCGCGTTTGATCTCTGGGTCACCCTTGGATTCTCTACTGCCATTGGCTACTGTTTCCGTCCCTTCGATAGAAGACCACTTCTGCCCCGGAGTCACTTTCTTCAGGCTGAATTCAACCTTCGTAGACATTATCTTCGCAGTCGAAGCTGATTCGTCAATTTCGGCAAAGAGGGGATCCAAGGTGAATTCGAAGTCTGAGCCAGTTGGCAATGGGAAGGAGATTGTAAGCGAACGTTTCTGAACGTCAATAGTCGCCTTGTCTTTTGGTACGCCCTTCGCGAAGAGTGTGACAACAACCGTGTCGTGCGTTTGGTACCATTCATGTCGTATCTTGCTCGCTGGTGTCTGCACACCCTCAGTCTTTGGCTCTGCCGCGGCCTCAGGTGCTCCGCTGCTGGCCCCGGTTTGAGACCCGTTCTCTGCTGACGCTGCCGTGGATTCGGGCTTTTTGGCTCCCTCTTTTGGTATCTCCACGTCCGGTATCTCTTTGATCGCTGGTTCACGAGCAGGATCCGCTTCGGGAAGCGCCTTCAACTTTCCATCCACCTTCATCTCCCAGATGTTTACGGTTTTCTCTTTCTCGTCTCGTTTCTTTACCCATGCGAAACATTGTTTTGCGTCTGCCCATCGCTGAAGGCCGAACAGGGCAATACCACGTCTTAACTGAGCTTGAGTGATAAACTCTCGTTTGGCGCGTTTCGTAGCTAAGACAAGGGCGATTTCCGCATCCTTGAAGGCTGCAACATGATCGGGTGGGGAGAGACGTGTGTAGGCTGTCGAACGCTTGATGTAGTAATCGACGGCTTGAGAGTTGCTAGAGATGGCCTCGGTATAATGGGCGACAGCTGCGGGAAAATCGCTGGTTGCTAAAGCAGCGGCACCTTTTACGGCTTTGTCCATCTCAAGGCTTGAGTTCTGCTTCCTGGAACTGGCTCTTGGATCCAAGAATTTTGCGGCAGGCCTAAGCTCTAAGTCGAGGCTCTTTCAATCTTTAGGGGATCTTGTCAGGTGTAATGTGGGTGATGCTTTGTAGAGAGTGAGAAAGCGCAGAATGTTTAGCAATGTAATGGAATCGCAGAGCGGACTTCACTTCATACACCTCAACAGTCTGAGATACGATGTGATTCACGATCATGGTGATCAAAAGATATAAAACCACAGTGCCGAGGTTGTCCCGTCAGACTGTTGCCAAGACAGCCAAGACAAAGATCACGTGTGCAGCTGAGCCACCTTTTCTGCTTCTGGTACACGTTGCGACACCAATGTGGTGATGCGTTGAAGTGCTGAAGCGCTTCTAGGCCGCAGGATTTCATTCTTGCAATTTTGGGCACAACACTCCTGTACACACACACACATAAACATTAGTGCTTTTCTGTTCTTATGGCTATGGTCTGATAAGAATGTACATACAAGTCATGCCCAGCCACACATCATAAGCTGAGGCAAAGGGTGGCAACATTGCTAAAGATGCTTCTCCTTCGACAGACTTGGACCCTAACGTGGAAGAACATTCTAATTGTACTGTTTCGACATCCATTCTCGACCCCTTTACGTTGCTTTCTACTTCCTGTCATCTTCATAGGTTTCCTCGCTTATGCGCGAAATCTCTTCATTCCACCAGCTCATTATGGCATTGGGAAGTCCATCCCCGTCCGAACTTTCTCGGATGCTCTGGACGCAGCCGGAGGTGGTAGAAATCGGGTTGTTTTGGTCAATGGCGGCCTCACTGGAGGGGACATTCAGACGGTAATTCAGGATGTTGCAAGTACGGTCAAGGCTAGTGGCAAAGACGTCGAAGTCGTATCTAGCGAAACTGAATTGCTTACCCTATGTCGAAGCACGCTTCGAGGGACTTCGACGTGTTACGGTGCCGCCGTATTCTACGCTTCTCCAACAGAAGGCCCAGGGGGCATGTGGAATTATAGCTTGAGGGCTGACGGTGGTCTGGGGACCAAGATCTATGTCACAGCAGACAACAACGATGTCGAAATCTATCTATTGCCGTTGCAGCATGCAATCGATTTTGCGATCGCTTCTCATAACAGCACTATCGATCAAGGAGCTCTACCAAACCGGGTTTACGAATATCCATTTACCTCGGAGACTCAGCAGCAACGCAATGACCGAATACGTGTTAGCTACATGGGCGGCATCATTAACATACTAGCCGTTGCCTTTTTCATCGGCATTGTTGGTGTCACTTATCAGCTTGTCGGGCTTGTAGCGTCAGAAAGGGAGCTCGGCATGACACAGATCATTGAAGCCTCAATGCCGAACAAAAGGAGATGGGAACCGCAGCTGGCTAGGCTCATGGCAAATCACATTGCTTTCGACATGATGTTTCTTCCCGGCTGGTTCGTTGCGGCCCTCATCCTTAAGTACGGTGTCTTCGCCAAGACATCTCTCGGGGTTCTGATCGTATTCAACCTTCTGGCAGGACTTTCGCTGTCCTCCTTCTCCCTCTTCGGCGGGGCTTTCTTTCACAAGGCACAACTTAGCGGCATATCAACGACTATTATATCCTTACTCCTGGCGGTGTTAGCTCAGGTGATCGGCAAAGCAAGCACTGGCGCAGTCGCAATCCTGAGCCTTTTGTTTCCTCCCATGAATTACACCTTTTTCACGATCCTCATGGCACGTTGGGAACGGAAGAACATTCCCACGAACCTTGTAAAGGCAGCTCCAGAGAACCCATCGACCCTCCCAGGTATTGTGTTCTTCATGTTCCTCATTGTCCAGATACTCGTATATCCTATTCTCGGTGCGCTGGTTGAGAGAACCCTCTACGGAACTGCATCTCCAGGGCGGAAGCTCATGGCCGTTGAGTCAGACTCCGACGCGGCTGTTGAACTCTCTGGGTTCACCAAAACATATAAGCCTTCATGGTGGGCACGTAATATTGCTACGCGTTTCGGTAAACGAAAGGACACCGTCACAGCGGTCGATAATCTCGATCTGCAAATTCCCAGAGGACAAATCACGGTCTTGCTTGGGGCTAACGGTTCAGGCAAGACCACAACATTGGAGACTATTGCTGGGCTGAACACTGTGACCTCCGGAACCGTGACTGTCGACGGTCGTGGCGGGCTAGGCGTATGTCCTCAGAGAAACGTACTTTGGGACCAATTAACCTCGTACGAGCATGTCCGCATCTTCAATCGTCTAAAGTCCACTGGTGCGTTAGCCTCAAAGGCTGAAATAGAAGCTCTGATAGCGTCGTGTGACCTTGCCAAGAAGTCGAATGCAAAGGCTCGTACTTTATCCGGAGGTCAGAAGAGGAAACTGCAATTGAGCATGATGTTTACTGGAGGTTCTCGAGTCTGCTGCGTTGACGAATGTAGCAGCGGAGTTGATGCTCTTGCTCGTCAAAAGCTATGGCAGATATTACTTGCAGAAAGAGGAGCTCGGACCATAATATTCACGACTCACTTCCTGGACGAGGCTGATTTGCTTTCAGACCAGATAGCGATCTTGTCAAAAGGAAACCTCAAGGCTCAAGGCTCGGCGGTGGAGTTAAAGCATCGATTGGGGGGCGGTTACCGAATACATGTCTACAATAATCCAGGCCGCAACATGGCGGTTCTGGAAATTGAAGGGGCAACTAGAAAGGTCCTTTACGATCAAACAGTGTATACCGTACCCGACTCTGCCCAAGCGGCAGCCCTCGTCCGCATGCTAGAGGCACATGGCATCAACAACTACGAGATCACGTCACCGACCATCGAAGAGATTTTCTTCAGAGTCGCGGAAAACATGGAATTGTCCAGTCTTGCCGCGCCCCAGCCCCAAGACACAAGCACGTCTTCTCGCAAGGTTTCTGACGAGATTTCAGAAAAGGAGGGAAAGTTGGTAACGGATGAGGATGCTGAGAACCCCTTGAAACTACAGACAGGCAACCGCATAGGAGTTGTCCGTCAAGCTCTGACGCTTTTCCGCAAACGATTCACTGTCTTCCAGAGGAATTGGTTTCCATTTTGTGCTGCTTTCCTTATACCTGGTGAGTCACACGATACAAAAAAAACAATAAATCCTTAGCTAAACCAACCCTTAGTCATTGCTGCCGGACTCGTCACTCTGTTCCTCAAAAATTTCTCTGCTGCAGGATGCTCCCCTACACAGCAGGTATCACCATCCGACATTCAGTCATTGTTGACACAAGTCGACTACCAGCTTGTCGTTGGTCCCTCCAGTAAGTTATCAGCTGCAGACATCGCACGTATTGGGGCAACCCTACCAGGCAGAGGATCAGGCTCCGGCGCTGGCGCCAACCGGTCGTCTCTGTACACCTCTATACATGTCATCGATGGTACCCTGGATGACTTCAACAAATATATAAACAACAATTTTGCCAATGTAACCCCTGGCGGATTCTTCCTCGGAGACGGCCAGTCGCCACCAACTTTTGCGTACAAAGCCAATGGAGGCATCTCACTCGCGACTATCACCCAAAACGCTCTTGATACACTCTTGACCAATGTTTCAATCAGCAGCCAGTATCAAGCTTTCGACGTGCCGTGGGTCTCCGGTGCTGGAAAAACTTTGCAACTGATAGTGTATCTTGGCCTTGCGTTGTCTGTGTATCCTGCACTTTTTGCGCTGTATCCAACTCTTGAGCGCCTACGAAATGTGAGGCAACTGCATTACAGTAATGGTAAGATTCATCGCCTACTCCGTTTGCTCTAGCGAGATGGCTCATGACTGATATAATTTGCGTTTAGGCGTGAAGAGTGTCTGCTTATGGACAGCTTATATATCCTTTGATTTCGTCATCGTCCTAGCTTCCAGCATTGTTACAGTCATCATCTTCCGGGGAGTTAGCAACCAATGGTACCATCTAGAGTATCTCTTTGTGGTGTTCTTCTGCTTCGGCCTTGCCTCGACGCTCCTTTCCTATGTTATATCGCTCGTCGCAAGGTCCCAGCTTGCCGCTTTCGCTATCGCTGCCGGCTATCAAGCGTTAGTATACCTGCCCATGCTATATAATTCAACTGCTAATAGGACTACAGTGTCATGTTTCTACTCTATTTCATCGCCTACCTTAGTGTACTCACGTACGCTCCTATCAATAAGATCGACGACTACGTTAATATTACCCACTTCTGCATCTCACTTATCACGCCTATGGGGAGCCTTACACGGGCACTGTTTGTTTCACTCAACGTCTTTTCCGTCCTTTGCCGTGGACACGACATTGCTTCCTATCCCGGGCAGATCACCCTTTACGGCGGTCCAATATTATACCTAATACTACAATCAGTCTTTCTATTCTGCGTCCTACTATGGTGGGACAGTACATCACTCTTGGATCGCCTCCGCCGTAAAGCCCACAGATCGCAAGACACCGAGGAAAAAGCCCCAGTCGACGACGAAATCGCCCAAGAGATAAAGCGCGTCTCGACATCCACAGATGACGGTCTGCGCGCCCTACACCTTACCAAAGCCTTCGGAAGCAACGTAGCCGTCCAAGACATCACATTCGGCGTGAAACGCGGCGAGGTCTTCGCCCTCCTGGGCCCCAACGGCGCCGGCAAATCCACCACCATCAGCATGATCCGGGGCGACATCCGGCCCTCCCTCGGGAGTGGGGACGTCTTCGTCGAAAACGTCCCCATCAGCAAAAGCCGCGCCCTCGCCCGAAACTCCCTCGGCGTGTGCCCGCAAGTCGACGCCTGCGACCAGATGACCGTCCACGAGCACTTGACCTTCTACGCCCGCGTCCGCGGCGTCGACAACGTGGCGCAGAACGTCGCCGAAGGCCTTCGCGCCGTCGGTCTCGAGTCTTTCTCCAACCGCATGGCGGCCCAGCTCTCGGGCGGCAACAAACGCAAACTCTCCCTCGCCATCGCGCTTATGGGTAACCCCGCCGTGCTCCTCCTCGACGAGCCCAGCTCCGGCATGGACGTCTGCGCCAAACGCATCATGTGGCGGACCCTCGCCTCCGTCGTGCCCGGGCGAAGTCTCGTCCTCACAACGCACAGCATGGAGGAAGCCGACGCGCTGGCGGATCGCGCGGGGATTATGGGGAAGAAGATGCTGGCGCTGGGGACGAGCGATTACCTAAGGAAGAAGCACGGCGATCGCTATCATGTGCATCTCATCACCCGGACGGCTCCGCACACAACACTTGAGGAAATGCACAGGATCAAGACTTGGATCGCCGATAACCTCCCCAGCGCGGATATCGAGCAGAAGACTTTCCACGGGCAGCTGCGATTCAGCGTGCCTGCTTCCTCCTCCGCTTCCCCCCCTTCCACCTCTTCCTCCTCGCATAACGGGAAAGAAGTCGAAACCTTCGCTCCCTCCAACCGGACAGGTGGTATCGGAGCGCTCTTCACGTTGCTGGAGTCGAAAAAGGAGCAGTTGGGGTTCGAATACTTCTCTCTGAGCCAGACGACGTTGGATCAGGTGTTTTTGGCGATCGTGGGGAAACATAATATTGAGGAGGAGAATTATGGGGAGGTGGTGGGGAAGAAACCGCTCTGGAAAAGGGCTATGCTGAGGGGTTGAGGGGGCTGCGATAGAGATCTGATGGCGTGGGTGTGAGGTTTTGGGGTTGTTTTCGGGGGATGGTGTTGTATTGGGGAAAGGTGCTGCATTGGATGTTGGATAGGGATATGGCGAGCAAGCATGGATGGTTTTTGGGTTTTGACGTTGATTGTAGCAATCTTTGCGTTTCGAGAACTCCCTACCTTACTATCTTTCTTCAAGCCATTGTACCTTATAGACAACATATGGAGTACGGGCGTAATGGATCGTCGCTCGATTGATCAGAGAATCCCTATCGGAGCAAATATGAACCATGCAAAAATTCGAAACTGGCTGACCTATTCCGCGGAAACACTATCATATGAGAAGATTTTGGGTGGGAGAATGTAGCATAGGGGCATTCAGGAACTTCCCATTTCGAGGACGTTGCTTACAAGGGCTGTCAAGGAAGCGTTGGTAGATGAGCGATCGTGGTTTCCGATGACTTATTCATGAGCTGATCCGCAGAGAAGAATGGAACCAGCGAATTGATTCTGGAAGAGTATAGCAGTAAGATGCCTTAACCAAAGACTTCGCTCATGAAGTTATAAAAGTCAGCCCCATGCTATATACACCCCTAATCCGAAATATCGACAAGATGTGACTGCTCTCTCATTCGTAGATAGGCTGATGATCCCCTAAGTAAAGCATACAGGTAACGTTCCCACCTTTGCGAGATCTTCCTGCATAGAGTATGCAATACGCTCCAAGCGTCTGCCTTTTCGGCGCGCGGCCGTCAATGATCGTCGATGTACTTTCGAAAACAACGAATGCTCGTTTTCCTCCCCGGGATCTGCAGCCTGCCCGCGCAAGGGGAGACGGCATCTTCTCCTGGTGGTAGGTAGATTATTGATATGAAAGCGCACGGTCCCACGCAGCATCTTTTTTGAAGGGCCCTACCAAAGTCCCATCGGAAGCGAACGCCTCGAGTTCCACACCTCGATCTCCGGAGCAAATGCGAGCCTCCTGTTGGGTGAGGAAGCTCTTCAATGCTTGAGGCATTTTTCTACGGTAGAGTGCTGCGTGACAGCGTGGCGTGTAGCTCGGAAACGATCGGTTGGCAATGCAGCCTTTGAAAGGTGTCTCCAATCCAGCTCTACGGGTATTCGGCCTCAATGAGAATGGTTCTCGTTCAATGGCGTATGTGAATTAGTCTGCCCAGGTCTCTGTTTCGTGTCTCGGGACCGGAACGTGATCTGCTGTATGTGATGCTGGATTTCGGTTCTGGAGAGGTATCAGGATCCATTGCTGCCTTACTGATACCGGCGAGCAGGTAGCTCATGAGGCTGCGGTGAATTGGTCGTAGCTAGTTCCACAGGACCCGCAGCCGGGATGCCACCCGGAAGCTCCACCACATATGAGGGTGGTGCGCGAGGAGGTGGAGGATACCGATCTGGCGCCAAAGGCATCTGAGCTTGCTGTGGCGCGGGGTAGGATTGCCGCGCATCCGGATATGGTGGGTCCATATTTGGGTATCCAGGACTGTGCATCGGTGCGAAGCTGTCTTGCGGGAATCCCGGATTCTGGGATATGTGCGAGTTCCTTGCGCTGGAGACGTCCGAATAGGCCATACTTGAGTGGCCCGGCTTAGGGTCTGCTGAGGCATACATCGAGTTCGAAAGGCGGTGACCGCTGAGCTGTGAACGACTGTCATTCTCGTATTCCACATAATGCGCTTTCTGGACCAGGCGCGCAACCAATGTCGCATGGGATTTCTTCAAAGTTTTCTTCACGAAGCCAATCATAAGGACATTGCACCTCATATCCACGTCTTCCCGAAGCCATAACCCATGCTTGGGCAAGCCTAGGCCCAACTCAGATGGTTCGTTGGGTTCGTCAGCCAGAGAGCCGCCGACGGTCCATTTGCCTTTGATGTCGAGGCCTGCGGGCGCAAAGCAGTGGGTTTGTAGGCCATTTGCCAAGTCGTGAAAGCAGACGGTGTAAGTGACTTTGCCTGAATAAAGCCCACCGGGAAGATATTGAACTCGGTCGGTCAGTTGGTACCACTGACAGTGGTATTCTTCTGGCGACGCTGTTGCGGGGGGGTTGATGGGGTGACGCTCAATAACCAGCGCTGGACCTGTCAGCATTCATCGCGCAGTCGAATCTCGATATTCTTACGGTTCAGATCGATCATCTCCACATGGTCTTGTAGGGTTTGCAGTACGGTTTCCCGCGTGATGCCAGGATCGAGAGCTGGCAATGATTAGCTTGCATTTGAAGTTGCGGTGGAGGTGGGTGATGTGTACGGGTCACCGTAGTAAAGACTGAGCGCTTAGACATCTCGAAATCCGTTGAAGGAGCGCGGCCGCTGCGAATATGGGTTCGGAGGTTCAGTGTTGTGCTCCGGGAAGATTGCGGCGCTGCGAGGGACACTGAAGAACCCAGCCGACGTCAGAGTCGATGGCTTAGGGCTGAGTCATCAACCCTAGGCTTATATTTGAACTATTTTTAGGTAGTCCCATATCGACATTCAGTTCGAATCATCAACATCCCACCTAATTGGCTGCGTCTTTCATTGCTCGTGTGCTAAGTGTGAATGTTTGATGTTCTGTAATATATTTCACAAGAACCCGCCCACTGGCGTCAAAGATCTTGATGGCATGTGTGGAGACGGATTCGTGGAGTGAAGGTGCAAGCAGCATAATAGGTTGATAATAAGGTCTGGATGTCTTACGATGCGAGGAGCGAGATTAAACATTGTACTCAAAAGAGTAGAATTTGTAGTTGCACTTCAGAAGACATAAACGTCTGTTGTAGAGTATGAATTCTTGCTTAGTGAAGCATCCTTTGATGCATAGACCACGATCTCTCTGACATCTCTTGTGAGTGCCATGAAGAATATATCGGAGTTCAAGTTCGAACACTGCTACTCATTTATGTAGTCCCACACGCTACTCCGTAGGATCACTTTTATTTTAATATTCTAGTGCACGCGTCTTCTGCTCCTTTCTCTTTCAAGACATGATATCACGATGATCGCAGAGGTACTTGGCGTGGCCTGCCTGGTATGGTACCTCTTCATCCTGGCCGTTTGCGCCATCGGTGTCTTCGAACTGTACACTTACTTCTCAAACCCAACATGCACAGAGTCCTACTAACGAGCATCCAGAAAACGAAGCTTCTCCTCGCGACCTCCTCCCTCAATCTCCAACCTCCTCCTCCCGGAGAGAGTCCCCCACGTCACAATCCTCCGCCCCGTCAAAGGCCTTGAGCCCCATCTCTACGACTGCCTCGCCTCCACCTTCGAGCAAATCTACCCCTGCCAAAAGCTCACAATCCATCTCTGCGTCCCCTCGCGCTCCGACCCCGCCTTCCCCCTCCTCCAATCCCTCGTCCACGAATACCCCTACCACGACGCCGCAATCTTCATCGAGGATGAACCCCCCAATCTCCACGGCCGCCACGCCCCCGGGCCCAACTCCAACCTCCGCACCCACCGCGCCCTCGGCCCCAACCCCAAAATTCGCAACATGAGCCAGGGCTACCTCGCCGCCAAAGGCGACCTCATCTGGATCATCGACAGCAACGTCTGGGCCCCCCGCAGCACCTGCGCGCACATGGTCGACCTCCTCTGCGGCCTCGCCCCCGCCAGCAAAAAACACAAACTCGTGCACCAGCTCCCCCTCGTCATCGACACCACCACCTCCACCACCCACCACCCCCTCCCCAACGCCGGCTCCCTCCTCGAAGAGCTCTTCTTCTCCACCTCCCACGCCAAATTCTACACCGCCATATCCACCGTCGCAATCGCGCCCTGCATCGTCGGCAAATCCAACATGTTCCGGCGCTCGCACCTCCACGCCCTCACAGCCACCAAGGGCGCGCCACACCCGCCGGGGATCGATTTCTTCAGCGCCAACATCTGCGAGGACCATCTCATCGGGGACCTCCTCTGGAAGAACCCCGTCCCGCCGTCTGTGCTCACGCTCGCCGCCTCGGAGGGCCAGTCCCCGTGGCTGACGCACAGGGAGATCAGGTATAAGGCGCAGACGAGCAGGTGGGGCAACCACGCGCTCGTCCCGCACTGCCTCGCCATCCAGCCCATGGCCGCCATGTCCTTAGCCACCTACCTCACGCGGCGCACGCGCTGGCTACGGGTTCGGAAATTCACCGTGCCGCTCGCTACGCTCGTCGAGCCGGGGACTGAGTCGCTGCTTTGCTCGCTGTACGGCGCTTACGGGCTGACCTCGCTCCGTTTCTGCGAGAAAATTCTACGTATCCCGCCGACGTGGGCTGCGTTCTGGATGATCTGGCTGGGGAGCGTGGTTTGCTGGATGCTGGTGGATCGATATGTGTGGGCGCTGTTGCAGTCTGGGAAGACTTTTGGCGGGGAGGAAGGGGAGCCGGCGTTTGCGAAGGGGGGGGAGAGGAAGCGGCGGAGGTGGAGGGAGAGGGTGTGGGCGTGGGTTGGAAGGGAGGCGCTCGCGCTCGGGGTGTGGGTTTGGGCTGTGGGGGGTGGGGTGGAGGTTGGGTGGCGGGGGAGGAGGTTCAAGGTCGGGTGGGATGCTAGTGTGAGGGAGATTGGGGTGGAGGTGAGGAAAAGGGAGTGAGAGGTGTGTAGACGAGTTCTATCGGTTGAAGATATATCTCGTCGATGAGCGGCTACATAGTCGAGGTGGTGCGTCGTCGATTCATCTAATCCCTCGTCCGATTCGGCGTCCACCGTTTGATCACCATCTCCCTGACCTTGTACCTCCCCAGCAACCCCGTGATATCCTCCCCCTCCCCCACAGACGACGGCACCTCCACGAAACAGATCACCAGATTCTTCAACACCTGGCTTTGAACCCTATTCACCGCATGAAGCCACCACCAATTCTTCTGCTTTCCCCCACCATCCTGCCCCCTTCCCCCATAAGTAGGCACCACAACAACCGAGAACTGCGCGTGCGCAAACGCCGGCCCGCGCTGGTAGAGGAGGTAATCGACGCCGAACTTGATCCCGGAACGGACGACCCAGCCGAGGGAGCGGAAATGGTGGTAGGTGATGTAAGAGAGGAGGAAGGGGTCGGAAGGGGTGAGGCGGGAAGGGGCGAGAGGGGGAAAATAGGAGCGAGTGCGGAAGAGGGTGAGGAGGTTGGGGTTTGAGAGGGGGGTGGTGGAGGTGGGCGAGGGATGGATGGAGAGGACGCCGAGGGCGTAGGAGAGGAAGAAGGCTTCTTCCGGGGTTAGTTGCAGGTGTTCGCGGTTGGGGATGGGGCTGGTGGGGGGGTTGATGTGGTTGTTGGAGTCGTTGGTTGTCTTGGGGGAGAGGAGGGCGAGGGAAGCTGCGTCTTCGGCTAGGAGGCTTTCCTGCGATTCAGGGGTACGGCTTGTGCTCGGGTCTTGAGCTGCCAGGATTTCCTTGTCGTCCTCGTCCTTGTTCAGCGCTTCGCCGTTCGGTGCCGCAATATCGCCAACCAAGGTGATGCCGCTCTCCTGCCGCAATTTCTCCTCAATCGCTTCCCTCGCCTTCTTCGCTCTCTCGTTCTTGAATTGTTTTCTCTCCTCTCTTCGTAGCCTCGTGTATTCCTCGCTGGTATCCACAGCAGTGACGCCCAGCCGTTTCTTCTCGCGTTCAAGCCAGGTAGGTTCACTCCTGCTCAGACTTCCCTTGCCGAAGAAACCTTTCTCCCATAGAAACCTTATGGTTTGTTCGTCGGTCACATGCACTGAGAATGTTTCAGCTGACCAGTACGCTCGGAATAAAGGTTTGGGATGCGAGGGGCGTTGCGACAGCAGCTGATAGAGGTACGTCGAGACGAAATGGAGGACGCTGATTGGGTTGTGAGGTACCAGCAGTGGCAAGGTATATACATTGATAGGCAAAGGCTGCGCATGGATTCTGTTGTAGTTTGGTCTTGGAGACCTTAATGGGTAAGGAGGCCTCTGGATGGCATTGTCAGCCTGGCCAGCTCGACTGCCCAGCCATGGCCATTCGGGCCACCAAGAGGCGATGATCATAATGCCCGAAGAAGCTGCATAGCCGTTAGCTGAGAGATATGATCTTCTCGACGCAGTCTTGCACGGCCTCGTAATTGCTCAGATACCGTTGTAGTCCTCTCAGAGAGAAAAATGAGCCAGCATCGAGGAAGGCTAAAGTCAATGCCATTCCCCTGAGCTGCTGTATGGTGTCATCACCGCAAATTAAGACCTATCATAGGCGAAGTAGAGAAGCCGTACTTACGGAGGTGAAATCACTGTCCAAATCATAACCATGTCAGCTAGGTGTTGAGTTTTCTGCTCTATTCTCAGGAAAAAGATATGCGTAGGAAGGCTGAATTTAAGACTCAAGCCCAGAAACGCGGAATTCCTCCGGCTCGCTTAATTTCTTCGGGAACCCCAACTGCGACGTCCTCGAAGCTCCAGGGTATTCGAATGCAGGACTCGCCCACAGATCCCTCAAGTAAGCCTTTTCCAGCTATGCGAAGGATACGCGCTAACATTGGGAAATCGTAGCATGCATTTGATGTACACCGTTGACGCCAACGGCAAGCGACTCTACACCCTCAAGAAAGTCCAAGCCGGCGAGGTCACCAAATCGGCCCATCCAGCTCGCTTCTCCCCAGATGACAAGTACTCAAGGTACGTCCTACATCGCCTTCAAAGCACTTTCTCATCCGTCTGGATGAGGGACATAGTACTGATGGTATTGATAGACACCGAGTGACCCTCAAGAAGAGATATGGTTTGCTCATGACACAAATAAGTACGCAGCTTCTCAATCAATCAGCGGCCGCATGTTCTAAAACAATCGCAGAGAACGAAAAGGTGTTGGGCTTGTAGAATAAGCATTTGCGAATACCTTGGCGTTGGTGGAGGTCATGATGGCTGGACACGGCGTTCGGGAGGTGGACAATCAAAATGGACAATGAGACGGCTGTTGGAAGCAGTTGGGGCCTCCGTTGAGCGCGACTCGAAACCGAAGGCCCTGGTCCTTCACATGGCTCGCCCTTTGGCTTCGATTATTCGCGCCTAAATGCCATGTCCTCGTTCTGAAGACTTTCGCCAGTCAAGCAATTAGAGAGCCTTTAAGTCGGGTACATCCCTGGCGGTCCCTGCTTGATCATCGTTTCTTCGAATTGACATTGCGGCCTGCGCCGACTTTCGGCCGACCCCCAGCTCTACCCCTGTCTCCAGTCAGGATACTAGGCAGATAATCCTCGTCCATCAAATTTTTTTCCTTCCTTCTGTTTTCGCCCTGCATGGCGCGGACATATTCCTTTTGATCCTCGGCAAGGATAAGCTCCTGACCCCATCCACCCTTACCGCCACCCTTACCCGTACCGACTTTACCACTTGCCGTACCCGCCGTAGGTTTAGGAATACTGAAGCGATCTCCCCTGTGGTTCCATTGCATATTCTTCTTCAAATGGATCTGGAACTCGCCCTTTGCGTTGGTAGAGCAGGACACCCTGGTCAATGTCGGTTTACCACACCGCGGACAGAATTGCTTCGTCATGTCCTTGATCTTCTCGAAGCATGCATAACACCGAAGGATATATGTTCTGATGTGACGGACCTGCTGTATTGACGCAGACAGCAGGTTGAGGCCCATTTGTAGAAGAACATTTTGCATTGCGTAATCCGTTGTGATCGTAGCTACTTGCATAGCTCTATTCTCATTAACGGGCGCTATTTCAGCGTTGGCATCCCTGACTTGATGTTTCTTCAGGTTCGAAGGAGTAATCCATCCTTCTGAGTCGGAGGTATCAGATCCAGACTCAATTGCTAGAGTATTTGCCCGCGCCGCTGAAGTAGGCTCTGCGTTAGCCTCATGCTCGATTGTTGGGCTCGTAGCTGTATTTTGTAAAGCGCTCATTACGGTGGATAGAGCATCATTCGGGTCAGGACTTGACGGAACATTCGGTGCTGTCGCTGTCTCAGCCTCTCTAACATCATCTAGTAAAACATCATAGCCCTGTTGAATTTTGAGGTTGGATGATTCTACACCAGGACTATGAGCCGTCTCCGGTTCGTCCGGTTGTGAAGCTGATTCTGCCTTCTGCGGTACCGGGCCATTGATAGCCTTCTGGCCTGGAACTCTGCGAAGCCTCCAGTCTCCTCCATTTTTTTCGCATTCGATTTCGTATGCCAAAGCCAGTATTGATATATCCGCTTTGCTAAGGACGACTAGGTCTCCAGTCTTTCTTGCGAATTCGGTGACGACCTTGATACTTTTGACATTAGGATCTCTGATCGTAAGAAACGGTAGTAGGGTAGTCTCAACCCGGGAACGAGCATTAAGATCTTTGATCTCGGGTACGATCGAAGAGGAAGTAAACAGCTGCTCGGATTTGGCTAGCAAGGTGGAGATTGAAGGGTCACTTTTCAGGATTGGTCCAGCGTCCAACACGATTGCATGAATTGGCTTTTGCGTAGCCATGTCCAGAGACTGTTTACACTATGGGTGGAAGTTCTCTATTTCGGAAGTGCGTGTACGTTCGATGACATATATGTTTTGAGAAATTCACAGAGCATCCTTTCGAAGCGAAAAGTTATATCGGGTAATTTCGCATTCACTAGTGAGATCAAATCGCCCCTTTCCCTTATTTTCAGAAAGTAACGATCCTCCTTGGCCGTTTCCACTTCCCAACAACTCTGTCAGTACTGTGCCGAACATGTTCGTATACTTCTTCCCCTTTGCGTCCTGACATACGTATCATCTGCAAGGGACCGGCGGCAGACAACTCTATCGATCCGCCTTCCCCGGAGCGGACTGCGGCTGCCGCCTCTTAGTCCAAGCCAAATTCGACAACAAAACTTCATCGATACAATTGTATCGTTGGGCTCACGGCGCCGTCATGCTGTGTCGTCTCTTCTCAAGCCATGAATCTCCTGACTTCCAGGCATTGACGAAGTCGAATTGATGTGCAGAGCCTCGTCATCCGGGTTCCTCGGTCAATGAAGCTCATACAGTCAGTCCTGTGTACCTGCTCAACGACGGCATCGAGGGTTGGCGTCATGCCAAGGCAGTGGAATCCTGATAATATCTTCTTTGGCTAAATCTGGGACGAATTGAGTGGATGAGGTGTTCCTTGCCACCCACACTGAAAGCGACCCAGCGTCATCCAAAAGCTGGAGTGCAAGCTGGAAGAGAGCCGGGACCCACTGGCCGTAGGACGGAAACATCGTGCTTGGAAGCATCGGTGACAATTCAGATATGTGTATCACGTACATTGGAGACCAGGGCCTTTGAGAGATAACGATCTGAGTGCTCGTCGAGCAGGAAGAGACCCGCTCAGCATGTCTGGTGCTCAAGGTCCAGAATTGGGCTATAGTCCTTCGGTCCTGTGACCGACTCGCTCAAAAGCTGTCTGCTTTGCAGTATTCTTCGCTCATTGCCATGTCTTCGGAGACCTTAGGCGTACAAACTCGATAGACCAGGTTGTGCCAAGGATTGAGCTGCCCAGTTAGTGGTCCCGCAGAGTCTACGAGCCTTATCAAGGCTTGGTGTTTGATCTGTTCATTTCCTTTCAAAATCTTCTCTGGAAACTTCCTAGATCCGTACGCAATGCATCGTACCCAGTCTTGACGTATGACCTTCGTCGATTTCTTGGCTGTGAGATTTCTAGCAAGGGGAAGACTGATCTGGGTAACCTCGCTGTCGTTTGAACGCTGATGGTAGGATGTTCTTTGCTGAAACAGATCCATTTCTCCTCTCATTGAAATCCCGTGTTGACATCGTTCGCTTAACAGTATGAGGAGGAGAGACATGTTTGGACATTGGTATATCATCTTCATTTGAAGGGGGAAACGGTATGGATGGTTCGGTAATCGCCATGGAGTTAAGGCGAATCATCTACACTTGGCCATGTAAGCTTCAATCCTCCGACCTCTCTGGAGGGCTTGCTCAGCTTACCATACTGGATTGTACTGATGCACGTGTCTAAGGACCGTGCGTCACGAGAGCAACTCCGCTCATCATTGCTTATCGACTTGCATAGGTCCGAGCTGCTCCATATCATGTGTCATGGGCTGAACAGGAGCATGGGAGAGTATGCAAGACTGTTGAGGCTCTTGGTTCGCAATTTTGGCTTTCACAGCGTATGCGCTGCATCGGCCAGCTAGTGGCTGCAATACGGTCTCGATCGTCCTATCATCGTCTTGCGTACCAAGTGCGGTCCAATCTTGAGTGCAGTGCTGTGCGTCGGACAGACGCCCTTTGTCGGCGGTGTCGTATCACGACGTTCAGCTCTGAGCAATCAGGAGTTAACCAGTGATCCGCAAGGATTCCGTATAGGAGAGGCTCTGCAAAACAAGGCAAATCCAGGCAAACAGAGTAGCCCACTTAGTCGGACTGTCGCGTTTGATAGCATGGCTGTGTAAGGTGAAAGGGCATACTTAATAAGGGAGCCCCTCCTTCTCGTCCATAGGTTTCGATCAACTTGTCGAAGTCGAACTCCTACACTATACCGAGCGCCACGAACAGGAGCGGCTGCATTGGGCATCACTCGAACAAGCACCTACTGCTGAACCCGGTCCCGACCGCTTACCCAGTTGCAAGCCGCTCTAGCCACACTACAGCTATTTGGAGAACTATCCCTTTGGGTGCAGCATATCTTCGCCATGTTCAAGACAGCATCCGATGCTTCGAGGGTTCCTTCAATCATGGTCGTCTTTGTCTAATCGGATTTGCCCCTATCCTTTTCACCAGACTCTCAACCCCGGCAAGGAGTAGGCGAAACACGATTGACACCCACTCAAGCGCTCAAACCTGCTAGGCCTAGAATACACAGTGATCGGCTACCCATGATTCTCGGCTACGGAGCACCAACCGCTTGTCAAAAGCACTTAGCTGTTGATGCGTGGGGTCAGCAGGTGTGACCGAACGAGCAACACACTCGTTATGCAAGAAGTCCGGAATCTGTGGACAGCTCCAATCAGTAACCGGCCTGGAGAGAAGAGATGCATTACCACCTTATCTATAGGCTACAGTTCACAGCGCAGATGACTTACCAGTGCATTAGGGGCAAGATGGTTCTGTCTTCGCTCACGTCAAAGGCCCGATTCCGAACAGTCTGGCCAATTTTGGTCTCGAATTCCCGAGCTTCTTGAATCCGAGTATTGCGTCGATCCTGACCACCTAGACCATCGGCTGGGACCCCAGACACTTTGCAGGATGAGGCTCTGCTCCGATGGGCTGCTTAAGACGCGGCCGGGCCAGCGGGTGTGGAGTATTCTGAGAGTGGAGGCCGGCAACACTTGCGTTCAGTCCAACGAATCGTAAGCTTGCAGAGGATTTCTGTACGACGTAAAATGAGATGTCGTCCCGTCGGATGCTAAGTGGAAAAGGGGCTCAGCCAGTATGTGGTACTTTCTTGGTGGAGAGTTCGCTCGTCTGACAGCTTTCAAAGGGCTCTGCAAAACCTCCGCAACCAGTGGGCAACTTATCCCCTACCCCTGTGAACCCATCTTTTATTGCCAAGATAGAAGGTTTGCGGCCAAATTACAGTATCCAGCCCAATCGTTCAACCGAGAACAAGCACGGGTTCTTCCTGCCTCCGGACCGGAGAGCAGCGTACTACAAAGAAGATGCAGTATATGTCAGATGGCATGTCGGAAGGATGTCGACACTGCAGAACGGTTCGATTGAAACAGCTAGCCTAGGAAGAGTGCACAGCGCGGCCACAATCTTCAGCCAGAAGGATGATACAGACCATCTGCTTGCAGTCGACTTCAATGCCTCATTGACCGATGTTGCGTCTTACGGACCTGGTTGGAGGGTACTGAGCTTCGATCACATACCAAAACCGAACACAAACGCCACTTATTCTTCCATCAATATCTTTGGAGAGGAGAAGCATCTCGCAGCTGGCGGATCACCTACGTGGATGGGGCAGTTGATGCCTCATGAGTACAAATACCAACGTACGACGCCGAATGGTCATCCAATCCCATCAACAACTACATCTGCTGGGTTGATAGGTAGTTTGCCGATTCTCGTAGGACTGGCAGCGTTCTCAGCGCCCAAGGACAGCCTCATAGCTGTCTTACGCAGCTCAGTCGTCCCAAAAGCGTGGACGAGACACCACTTACCAACTGGCCGTAAGCCACGATCCCTGATCCCTAGCTCTCTTACTGATTCTCTTAGGCACTCCCGAGCGTGGGATGGTAGTGACAATCTACTACGACCCGATAAATCCCCTCTATTCTACCAAGGCCATACTAGATCAGCTAGAGAAAGGCGGCTTTGGCCCTTTCTACGCCTAACGAGAGCCACAACGCCACGGAGCACAGCATCGAGTGCCTCATGTTCATCCTTACTCTCCTCATCCTCTACCGAATGCTACGGCCAAAGCGCGCGTCTATTCACAGTCAACCGTTCGCTGGATCGAGGCTACACTGCGGGTTCGTCCACGACCTGGCGTAACGATTGCCTACTACCGCTATATAGCATTAGACTTCCGCGGTCTATTGGCCTCTTTCTATCTCCCGCGTTTCCTGGGACGTTTTGCCTCCATGTTGGCGCGCGTCTCCTCATACAATCGTCATGCATTCAGTTTGGCGTTCATACAGGACTTGGTCCACTAGTACACATCACCACATGGGTTGAAGCGCTATATAACGCTATATGAATCTATTTAAGTTTCTCAGGGAGCGAATACTTCTACTTCGTCTGTCACCTGTTCGGCACCTCTTCATCATCTTATTCTCCCACCGGTCTTGATCATCAAGGCGTTCATGTTTTCTCGTCCGCATGCAGTAATCGCTGGGGACGACAAGCGCTTCAATGGCACTTGCCTAGTTCTCAAGCTAGTCTGATGTTACACAACAGCGAACACCTCACACTTCCAGCCCCCCTGCAACGCCAAAACACTGGGTCATTGCACATCCGGTAACCTCACAGCGATGTCGCCCGATTGAGTAATATATCGCACCCAGGGTAGGGAAGGGTATTGCAACTAGGAGGAAAGAGGTTAGCAACGTCGTCAAATCTGGGAATCTCATCGCATTAGGCCCGGGACCAGGCCGCATGTGCTGCACGCCTCACAGGTCTGCGGCGCATGGGCTCAACCCGCATCCGCTCTCTTGCATGCACCGGTAGCACGAGGGGCCCATGAATCGAGATCTACGCGGTCGCCAAAGAGGCCGCATCGACCTCTCTCATAGCCAACTGGTAAGCCACAGCGTCTCTCGGCCAATGAATTTCCGGAAACAGCAAACTCGAACAGCAGAGAGATGGGGAGTTCTCACCTTTGGCTCTATGATCTTCAGATAGCGAACCTGGATGCCGCTGGTGGTAAAGTAGGGAATCTCGAACTTGACGCTGATCGGGCGTTTGCCTTTGCCCCCCTGGGCGCCACCCATGCTTCCCCCAAACCCACCCGTCATCCCGCCTCCGTGCTCATCATCCCCTTTGACGGACGGTAGGCCCAGCTCGGCGCGCATGAGGAACTCTTTGCCGCCGCCGAACTGCTTGATCTTCCAGATGATGGCTGACTGCTCGGGCGCGTAGTGCACGGATCCAATGTTGGTGCGGAAGCGTGGGGTGTCTGCGTCTTCAGGTACGGGGACGGAGATCTCGACGTTGTTGGCGGTGGAGCGCCGTTTGAATTGCGCCCGTGCCTGGGATCTTTAGCATTCCTTCCTCTTTGCGAGTCAGCTGAGTAAGGACTGTCAGGTGCGGACCTTCAACGTGAATTCTATCCTCGACCCCGAATGCGACCTTACGTCACTCTCCACCCATATCAACGGCTTCACCTGCGTATTCAGCCGGTAGCTCATGAGTTCGAACTCCCCGTCCGGCGGTATGAAGCTAATGGTCCTATCATTCTCGAACCTCGATAAACGCACACACTGGTGGAATTTGACATCCTCCATCTCCACCGCCTTCCCTCTTGTCGCTCTCCCCGTCGTCTCGAACATGACCTTGTCGTTCAAACCCAGCCGCAGTTCGGGCATCCCGCTCAGATAGCATTTCAGCTTCACGGCGCCGAGGATCTCCGAGCGGAGAACGTTGCCGGTTGAGGATACGAGGAGATTAAGGGACTCGATGACATCGAGGAACACTTCGTTCTTGCGGTAGCGGATGCCTTCGCTGCGCCAAGAGACGGCGTTGGTGACGGCTATAGGGGGCCGGGCCTGAATCTCGAGCTTGTGCGATTCTTGCGTTATATACCTGATTTCCAAATCCAGCCATTAGCTCCTTGCAAGCCTTTTTTCGTAGAACGTAGCATCGATCACAATTAAGGAGGACTCACTCCTGCAATATCTTACTCTCCGTCGTCTGCGGATACCCGAAATCCATCATCTCGTCCAGCAGCTCGTAGATGATCACGAAATTGTCGCGGATGCTCTCCTCCTCCAGCTCCTTGAAGTACTCGGTGAAGACCTCGACGATCTTGTGCAGGAAGAGGAGGATCTCGGTGGCGTTGGTGTTGCGTTTCGTGAGAGCGAGCAGGTAGAGGTTGTTGTGGCGGATGTAGAGATACTGTACGGCCGTTGTCAGAGTTGATCGGGGGGAGAGCGTGTGTGGGGAGGTAGAGGAGGGAGAGAGGTACGTTAATGCCTTCGTCGGAGAAACAGGGTGGCACGGCGGAGCTTTCTTCTTCGGCTTCGGAGAGGAGGACGGGGAATTTCTCGACGGCGGACATGGGGATGTCGCCGCGGTAGTTGCGGGCGAGGAGGGTCTTGATGAGGTTGTTAGTGGATTTGCATGCGCGAGGGTTGAGGGGGATGGAGTGGCTTGCTTTGCCCTTGAGGTCGAGGAAGAATATGGCGGAGGCCATGGTCAAGGGTTGTGTAGGCGTTGTGGGGAGATGGGGATTGGGGTGGTTCAAGTAATGTCTAACGGAGTGGCCTTGTCTGACATTGTGAGTAACGAAGAGATTTGACGTAACGCAGTGCTCAGAAGTACTAGAGTAATTGCGCTGTTGAATACTACGATGAAGCAGCTGTCAGACTCCCAATATCAAAACCCTCGTCTCAAAAGGGTTAGCTTCAGATTTCCCGCAGGACAAGAAGGCCGCTCCGCTTCCCATTTTTATTCTTTTCTTATTTCACACCTGCGCCCAACAGACAGTGCTGATCGATAGCTCTACGACAGGCATGGCATTCTGTCATTGCTGACTGTGAGGGCATCTATTGCTGATCCTAGCGATTTGGAGGCGCGGAGAAGAATTAAGAGGGTTCCATTAAGAACTGGCCGAGTATTTTCTATGGTTGCTTGGGCGGTGTCAGAGGGACCGGACATTATTAGATTTCTCGTCTACGAGGTCGCTACATACGAGGTCGATACATACGAGCTAGTTCAGAGAGCCATTTAGTCAACGATGTGTACGTGGTATATAGACTTTCACGAGGCTTCAGTCAAAGATCATTGCCTGCAACGCTATGCTTCGACTCCTACCCATGCAGCTAATGTACAGGATCAGGGCTCATTGCTGGAGTCCTAATCGCTCTAATAGACGTTCGTGTACCACGTGGTTCGCGACCTCTGCTCCTCTTTGCAGTGCCACAGCTCCTACAATTGCATACAACGTTTGACATAGAACCATTGGCTGGCCCGATCCTTTGAGATTGTGTACCTGATCGGTGAAATATCAGCGTGGGGTTCGCTATGTAGAAACGTTTCATTGAAGGAAGCACATTGACACGTACATTTTTTGGTTTCCAACGAAGCACTCGATTCAACCCATATCCATCCGCAAGGGACGCCATTCTGTTGATATCGAGCACTGTCGACATTGACTTCTCCGTCAATTGCTCTACACCTTCCAACGCTGGATGCTGATATGGCGTTCGTCCGTAAGAGTCCTTCTTGGCGGTTGGTAAACTCGAAGATGCCTCAGCTGTAAGGATCGCTAGTGAGGTCTGTAACTCGACGATTCGCTTTCCTGTGCAGCACACAATGTTAGCATTTGCTTGAATGAGGCAGCGTAGGACTCCGTACCTAGCAGCGCTAATCGATCGTTGTAGCCTCTCCTGCCGTGATCGAAGCTCTTGTGTGTCACAGCCAACCATTTCACCTCTTCTGTGAGCACCTCATCGCCGCCATTGCCAAGCACCTTCACATATGCCTCGTTCAGAACCGAAGAGCTCGTGTTGACCTGAAATATGTCCGAAGGGGTTGCATAATTCTTGGTGATTCGAACAGGTGCGTACATGCGCTCGGGCGCACCCTGCCATCGCGGACGCTCTTCTGGAGGCGCAGCATACTCATCTCGACATATACTCGACGTAGCTATACCTTGAGATGGGTGTCGTAGCCGTGGGGGAGTGCCGGAGATGTTGACGCATTGGCAGCTACTGGGCGCTCTTGATCGCAGTCTTAAACGTAGCGACGGTTTAATCAAACCTCGAGACATCTGAATAAGTGGCACTTCGACAATGATAGCTACTTTCTCAAGTCTTTGAAGTAAGGTACAACCACCATGGATCGTATGGGAAAATGATAGCCGAGGTTTCGCCGACACAGTACCCATGTCACGTCGCGGCGGCCATGGGTCTGCTGCAACAGCTTACAATGCATGGACAGCATAGCTTATTGCTTTCGGAGAGACTTGCTCAGGCTTTGCCAAAAGACATTCATTTCATTGTTCACCATGTATCTACCCCGCCAACACCGTGCCCTGCGATCTATTCTGCTCCTCCACGCAAGAAGCCCGAAAAGACCTTTTGCGAAACCCAATTCTTGAGCGTTTCTGTCCCATCAGATGGTGCGCAAATCCAAGTCTTCGGCTTGGAAATACTAATCTACACCACCAAGTACCTCACCACCCTCTTCGTCTCCAAGGCCGACTCAACCGGCTATCTCTATCTCCTCAACCTGCCTGACGGTACACCTTCGCCATTGAAGACTATTTCTTCGACGTTTCTCAAATACCTAATTGAGCAGAGGCAGAGAACAGACACGCGCTTGGTTCTCTCGCTTTTCGCCAGGGCACAGAATCAATATCTCTTTCCCGGCAGCGTCGAAAACAGACACAAGCATGTTCTGGATGATAGGAGGCTGATAAAATGGTGGTGCCAAGTGCTGGACACTGTGCTTGACCCAGGCGCTCTTTTACCGTCCTTGGATGCAGCGAGCAAGGGCACAAACTCTCAAAACGACAACGATGCGGTGCCAGCGCACGGTTTCCTAAGGGTTCCTGGCTGTGATAAGTACGAAACAGCGGCCTTCTTCCCAAAGCATGTACAGATCTTGCCTGGCTCATTGCAACAACGATGGACCGCAGCAGACCCACTACATCGCCTTGGACGAGACCCGAACTTGCCAGAGCGTTGCCTGATCCCTCGCTTTCCAGATGACCCCAAGTCTCGGTTCCTCATAGATCTCGACGACGAGCTTCCAGACCTAGAGAATGAGCTGCAGGGAGTGCTATCTAAGGCTGACAATGACGGCCGATGGCAGAGCGTTCGGAGCGTAGAGCAATTCTGGGATATGATGTCATTTAGACAGGAGTGTTCGGCTGGGAGACTTGTTGGATTCATCTGGGGTGTATTTACACCTCGAGGAGTAGATGAAACATTGGATACATATACATTCAGCGACTCTTCATCATGTCAAAGCTCGCCCAGCAAGACATCTGTGCAGCCGACGTTGCCAACGCCGGTGCAATCGCAAGCAAGAGATTCTCAATCATTGCGATCAGAGACTCCGCTCCGTTCAAGCCCACTCCGAGACACTCAAGCACCACTTTCGCCATCGACGCCGATTCGTCCAGCTACAAATGAAACACAACTCTCCATAAAAAGCCCCTTTACAACACAAAGTCCTGAAAAGCAAATCATGTCAAACCATGCATCTCCCACCAAGGTACTACTGGTTGGCGATATTCCCGAGAAGACCAAATACTACTATTGGCCTATTGCTGGTCGAGGCGAGATAGTGATCAGGGAAAAGTCATATCAACGCATGAACAAGCTTCTCCTAAAACTAGACTATGCGAACGAAGAAATCGCCAAAAAGTCCTCCGAGAAGTGGCTCAAGGAAGTCGCTGCCGTGTCTAAACGAGATAAGTGGGGCGAGCTGGCTGTCGGCCAGAAAGAGGTCACTCAAGCAATATCTGATGCCGCCCAACCTGCTGCTACGACGCTGAACATGGGTTTAGTCAAGAAGAAGAAGAAGCGTCCGCATGGTGAAGGCGAACTAGTGGTCACTGACCAGAGCTCCAACGGCACAGATGACAAGTTGCCCGGAACGGACGGAGCTAACGTTCTTGACCCTGGACACGTAAGGAAGAAAGCAAAACAGGACAACGGTGAAGTATGAGCTGGCTTTGTTTGTGACCCAGTTCGGGTCTCAATACCCTTTGGGGTGGGGTAGTCTGATGTTGATCGAATGAGGTGATTCGCGTTGTTTACTGCATAGCTGATATGATACCCCTGAACCGCAGACTCGAGGTAGAACCTTGTCGCCTACAAGAGATGTTTAGCGTATTGTTTTGTTTTGCTGTTGATTATAGTCCACAAACCTACAGTGTCCGATTAACCATCATTGCGAAGGCAATGCTCTAGATAGAAGTACCGTTGCCGCCTTCCTCATCGAGGTCTTGCAGGCCGATCCCAAGGGGTGCAAGACTGATACAAGATGCCTGCGAACGCTTCGGCTCTTCAACACATCTACGTCTCAAGATCTTATTTATCGCCATTAGCTTCAGGTCACCTTCCGAAACCTCTCGTCCTTTTTTGTCCATCTCTGTCATTGTCCAACATGTTATTGTTCAGCTTTTCCATTGCCGCTCGCACCATAGCTAGGACCTGAAAGAGGGCAACACCATCGATTTCATTGCTCGTCAAGTCTGCGGCCATATCATATCTTGGTGGTTCGTCTTTCACCTTAGTGAGCGCTACGTGGATCAACTTGTGGTTTTGTGGTTGTTTGCGATGTCTGTGTAAGTCTACAAATCTCTTATTAGTCCCGGCCTGCAAGCATCTGTCTTCTTGTGGTATTCTCTCACCTTTCTCTGACCAAAGCCGCCCCGTAAAGTAGAAGACCATGGCAACTGCACTACAAAGGGCTACAATTCCGAGCGGTGTCATGGTGATGCTATGTGACAAAGGTAGAGCCATAGAAAATTTAGAAGAACCAGTCCAGTGAATCAAAGTCCTAGAGAATCACGAGATCTGCATGGACCCATATGGCTCGCAGAGAATCTAAGAGATCTTCCGTCTTTTCCCGGACTTAGAGTGACGGAAGTCGGCAAAGTATCACAAGCATCAACACTAGAATTTGTAGGAATCTACCAAATCTAAACACTCAGTCCTAGCAAAGCAACGCAAGGGGGATGAGAGCAGATCTCGTCTTTTTGGGGAGTGATCCGTAGAAGAACATGAGCGCAACAAGGGATACAAAGACGATCTTGGTGGCTGGGATGGAGCATGCGGTGAAAGACGGCGCCGCCTCTGACAGCTGAGCACCTCGAAGATCTGAATCGATCCAGCTGAAAGAATAGGAGGTGGCCAATATAGGCCTCACAAGGGCAAATGAGATGAGTCCTGGGCAAGGATGACGAAGCAGCTACGTCAATGTTCAGAAATGTTTCGCTTCAATACTTTCACAGAATTGGAAACTGCACGTTGATCGCCTCCATCGAGCCTTGCTAGCATAGTATTCTTTCTTGCTCCTTATCTATGATCGTTCATGATATGCAGGTTTACACTCAGCAGAAGCGAAGGTCCACGGACATTTCGAACATCCTTCATCCATGAACCACCTGCAGTCTTTGCTGTTTGACACCAGATTAACGAGCGAATGGCTACTTCAGATCAACTCCATCTCTTTCAATGCCTGCGAGAAGGCCCAAGGAAGATTGCGGAGATCGACAAAGGGAGAAACTGCTTCTGCACGCTGCAGCCATCTAGGAGGGCCTCATTCATCGAGAGACTCCCCAAAGCATAGCTCTGAAGTCATTCTCACAGCCAGCGAACTGTCTCTGAACCCACGCTCCTGCAACAAACACATAAGTCAGCAAACCCCAATAATCATCCATCACGCCCACCAGCCCCCCATCTCCCCATCAAACAATTTCACCGCCACAAGCCCCACCATCCCCATTCCACGCCCTCCTCACAGCCAACCCATCCTCCACCCCTCTCCTACCCCCAAAATTCACCCTCACTGACCTCCCCTCCAAAGCCTCCAGATCCCTCTCTTCCCACCCATCATCCCCCCTCGGCATTCTCATCATCAGCGGATCCACCGTCCCACGGGAAGCCGTGCTGACCTCATCATCCACGATGGCTTGTTGCCTTAGCACACTGGTTACATTGCTCGCAGGGCCCTCAACCGCCGCTTCCGGCTCCAGCGCCCTCGACGCGATCGTTGTCCTTCGCCCGCGGGCGGGCTTGATCGCCGGCGGCACACCGTATGCAATCTGTTCCGCGATCGGAGCAACCGGCACCGCTATCAACGGCGGCAAAGATGTATACCCTATGCTCGGCCCCTCCATGCTTTCAATCCCCCAAGGCCTTCTCGCCACCGGCGCTACGGGCTGCCCGTCGAAACTCCGGATCACTAACCCCCTGCTTCCTTCGCTTCTCTGCATGCTACTCCTCACAGCCCACTTGACCCACTTACCGGCCGATACCACGGCATTCTTGACCATCCATCCTGGTGCCCCGAGCTGGCCGCTCCGGCGCTTGGGTTTTGCATGCCTGGTCCTATCGTCGTAGAGCTCGGAGGCTGGGAGACCTCCTCCAGCGGGCTGCTGATGATTGAGGCGGAATCTCGAGGTGCCCTTGTGGAAACGGCGGAACCAGTTGTCGAAGCGGTCGAAGAGGGAGGCGTGGGCTTCGAGGAAGCGGAATTCGAGGATGACGAGGAGGATGAAGATGACGATGATGATGGAGATCATGAAGAGGGGGCTGGTGGTGGGGGATAGGGCGCGTAAGGGCATGTGTGGTAGTGGAGAAGAGACGGAGGGAATGCGTTCCTTGAGCGGGCTAGGGAGGAGGGAGCGAGGCGTGGGAAGCGTGTCTTTGAGGGTTTGCTGTGGTGCTGGTGGGTGTGGGCGTAGAGCGGCGGTGAGGAGGGCATCTTGAGATGCGTGAAGCTGCTTTGGCAGTGATGGTGCGATGGGGGCTGTGTCCGTGGTAGACTTCGAGAGCGTGGTGTGCTGCTTCTGGTTTGGGAAAAGGACGGGTGCCATGCAGGTCGCTTGTACGCGATGAGCCAGTAGACGATCTTTGGCGGCTTGCGTTCCGTAGAGGAGGTGATACGGCATGTCCTCCCTAGGCGGATCGGGGGGTCTCTCCCTCAGTCTTCAGTCAAACGGCGTAATCAGAGCTCAACAATTGGAGACCATCTCTTGGTTTCAAGAGCCGAAAATCCGTGGCAAGGAAGATTAGAGCGGTGGAATAAATGATGGCTGACAACATGACTCTGCTGGGCCGCTGTGCTAGACCGTGACCATGGCCAGTTAGTGGATGCGTTGGGGTATGTTTGGTATGAGTCGCTGGATGTTCTTGTGAGTCTAGGGTAAGTGTGTGATGTGTATGACAACGAGTGGATGACCTGATCTTTGGAAAGCAAAGGTTTGAGAGTACAGATGCTAGTGTACGATTTGAATTTTATCAGGAGGGATATATTTCTCCATGATGAGGAACAGGTAGGTTATATACTCAAAAAGCATATTCTTTGAGCGGCAAGCTTGATATTTGAAACCGGCAAGCTCTTTTGACAGGCTTCTATCAAAGTAGATGTTCGTTCGCCTTCTTACTATCAGGCCCTAGTCCTTACCTTGCCCAAATTCCGGCCGATGAGACATCTATGATCTCCCATAAGACTCAGATGCGGTCGTTCTGCCTGGCCCAGGATATGCTAGTCGTCGCCTTCCGTAATCGTGATCCTTGGTAGAGGTTCGCTTCTCTTTCCTTAGCGAGGACTGTTAGAGTCACCTTGTAGTTCTCTAACGAGGCGAATTCAGTCCCTTGAGGCCCCCCACTGTCAGAGGCGGCGCCGTCGTATTCGCCGCATGCTCCATCCCCGCCACGAAGATTCTCTTGATATCCCTTGTTGCGCTAATGTTCTTCAGCGGATCACTGCCCAAAAGAAGGAGACCTGCTCTCATCCCCTGCGCAATGGAGCCCCGATTTCTCAAACCATAGTAGCCTGCCGGTTAACTAGTGACGCTTCTCAAGGCATCCACCTCACTCAGACCCGCCTGCACCAGACGCTCGAGTTCCAGATGCAAGCCTTCGCCAAAGGGCACACGGCCGGGCACCGCGGGGCCGGAGAAACTGTCTGTGCCGCCTAAGATCGGGACACCGGCCTCGTATAGCGCTTTGACCGATGCGGATGCCACGGCATAGGAGTAGTTCTTGGTCGGATTCTGGTCGACGACGGCTTGCATCATGGCCAGTGTGGGACAGGATGGGATACCGTTGGCCAAGAACTTTTGGATCGTCATGGTATCGTGAGGTTTGTCGAGCGGCGCGTGATTGATCTGATCGACGCCAGCGTCGAGTGCCATGTTTGTAGACTCGTACGCTGTAGAGTGGTAGACGGTAAATTTGCCGTACCCATGCGCCGCTATGACGAGAGCGTTCAGGGATGCTTGACTGAGGGTTGGGCGTCCGGGGTCCTCGGCGAGGAGCTTTACCCAGTCTGTGCCGCTTGCGACGACCGTCTCCATGTATTCAGAAACTTGCTCAGGAGAGGAAATCAGACCTATGGTAGGGAAGCCAGGCAGCAGCGCATGTGGGCTGTTGGGAGCCGCGGCAGGATAGGTTGTGAAGTGAAGGTCTGTCAAGCCGGTGTGGTTCAGCAAGGAGGCGCGTGGTTGCGTCTGGGCGGTGGTTTGAACAGAGGCGGTGGTTTGTGCAGAGGCGGTGGTGACGCCAAAGGAGGCGAGCTGGCGCAGGTTATCGACACTTGCCGGATGGCAATGGGTATCAATTAAGCCTGGGAGGAGAAACTGGCCCTTGCCGTCAATGTGCTCGGCACCAGAGGCGTCTTTCCCAATAAAGGCGCCGTCAATAATGACTGTCTGTGGCTGTAGAAAGCATTTGCCGTCAAAGACACGGACATTGTCAAGAGCTATTTTCCGATGGACCACTGCCATAGTATTCCGCGCCGCGTGATTAGCAGCGATGGTATCTGCTGGATCGAATGGAGGAGCATCGTGGCTGGCTTCCCTATGGTAACAGGATTGACCGAAAGTGAGTAAAGAGAGTAGTAAAACACCGGTGATTAAAGAGGGAGTTCGCATATTGAACGGCGCCTGCGTGAAGGCAATTGATACGTACAAGTCTATGGTGCGTGGCTGAGTGTTGTACGTACTATATATTGAAGTGTTGGATCGTAGAGGCATTCAACGGAAATCGGATGAGGTAAATATATACTTGAGAAATGAGATTAAGGATGGACGGCAAGGAGGCTTAGCTAAAGGAGATCAGTGCTACTGAGCTGCTTTGCTGATCGAAACCTCGAAGAGATGAAAGGGGCTATCCAAATACTAGCCTAAAGGGGAATATCTCTGCGATTTTTGGCGGACTTGGGATAGAGGCACAAAGCTCATCTCCTAACCGCGCCATGGCATGCTAGTCGTTCTATTAAGATATTGTTAGCTCTCAAAGCCGTCGAATTCCCTACGATCGTCATGACACATATCCTCGATCCGATGGTAATCCTATCGTGCAAAGAGCACTGTTGTCGTCTTTCCGCTCTACGTAAGCCTTTTCGGAATTTCGCAGGTTGCAGTGGCAAATGCAACCTGTGACACCTCCTTGCTCCTAGGGTGGGGGCGAACGAAGGCTGAAAGTCCACGGCCGGCGAGAATGAGTGTTCAGATGCTCGACTATCGCCAAAGGTTCCGAGAATACCTTCTATGAACCCTAGCATCGCCGCTTAGAGGTTGTTCAAATTTCAGAGATACATCTTAGAATTAGAGAATGGTAGACAGTGGGATGGTACCTTCGTGTCCATCAACCGTTTATAGTCATCGCACTCAGTGCTGATCTGACCCTGGCCACGGCTTCTCTGGCCTTTCGTCTTTCCCCTAGGCTCGCATCATCAGTATCATGCTCTCCGCCCTCTCGGATCAAATCGCTCCATCTACGCTCAATCGCTCTAAGCGCCGTCCTGCCATGCTCCCTAATGCCTTCCTTCCACGATACTCTGACATCTTCCCACCGCTTCTGGAGTCTTCGCAACGAATATACAATGCCTAGAGCAGCAATGGTGCCAGCTTCGTAAGCGGAAGTCGTGGAGATCGAGATGTACATCAGCATCGAAAGAGTAGAAGTGAGGAAAGTAGTGGAGAGTGAGTAGAGGAGCAAGCGCTGAGATATTGCTTGCAGGGAGGGTGCTGTGGTTGAAGCGAGGGCATGGCGCGCTATCGTCAGAGCTTGCGGATACGGTTTCGGAGTTGTCGACAATCGGATTTTAAGCTCGGAGAGAGCGGAACGAGGGAAGATGGTGTCGGTGGTTGCTTCTGGCACCGAGGCGCTGAGAATTGCGGCCTGGCGTACTTGCATAGGCTCACCATCAGCATCTTGTACTGCAACTTCCGGAGATAGGTTTATCGACGGCTGTGGTACGTAGAGGCCAGCCAGTTCAACTCGTCCTGCTATCCATATCAGCTCTTTCTCGGCGCTTGTGAGCCAGGATCGATGTAATATGTCTGCGGTGATCATGGCCACATCGTCGACTCGCCAGAGAAGCTTCCACCAGGCAAGTTTACGCCAACTAGGGCTGTCGAAGGCAAGCTCAAGCTGATCACGTAGCTCGGTGTGTGCGTTTTCGGACCAGATTGACAGAAGATCGGATAGACTCGTACGGGTCGCAAGAGGTATGGTCGTGGAGGTGATTTTCTGGAGGCGTTCGGTCTCCTCGGCGATGATACGGGTTTCGGTTGCGGATAAAAGCGAGGCGATCAGGCGATGAACAGTGGGTTTGACAATATCCGAAGTCGGTTGACTGCCCTCGAGCAGCCAATTCGAGAGCGTCGGAAGACCACTATCGAACCACGCATGCTCGTATTCGACGGAATTGCCGAGAGATTTGCGGAATGTTCTGATAGCAGCTTCAGCACGCTCAATATTCACCGCAACAATGGCATTGGATTCGTCAATAGGCCGGAGCCCGCTCCACGGCGTGTTGATTGCCCCCCTTATCATCTCTTTCTCTGCACCTTTTGCAGAGACGATGGCTGCGTATGTGGGTAGTCCTTGCAAACCTTCACTGAAGACCAAGGTCTTGTGCACTGGATATCGGACCACAGAATATCTCGCCGCGGAAGAGCCAACTATTTCTAGGCAAGGTATCAGATACGTGTGAAGAGGGCTGATGTCGGTCTCATAGTCGGGAGGAATGGCTTGTATCAAGATCTCGAGGTTATGCGTGTGCAGCGTGGTGGCCGGTATTGTCAGGGTCCGCAGTAGAGGATGCCTTTGATCATAGTCTACCTTCTCGCCGTATCTTCATACACAGGTTAGGTATGCGATTTCTGTAGCCTAGATTTGCGCACCGTAGTAGCAATGGTCGCTCATCGTTGCCTTCCTGCTCAAGGAGCCGCAGCTCCCATGGAGATTCAGAAGCCAGCGGGTCTGCTAGCAATACCCTTGCCAGACGTCGCGCCCCTCGAATGCCATCTAGGCTGAGCACTGTTCCTGTGTCAGAATACTCATCCGAGTTGGCTTTCGCGCGGAGACCCACAAGCTATTCGTGTAACCGCATTTTCCGATTCCAGGCCCCTCAAAGCCAGTTGAAGTTGGCTGAGGCTGGTGTACACCTCACCTTCTCTTCTCAAATTTTCAAGCGCCTCGTATAGCTCCAGCGCAGCTGCTGGGATATGCTTGACTGCATTGACGACAGTGACCGGGGCCACGGTCGAGGCCTTTCTAGGGCGAGGTGCTCGTCGATATTGGAGAGGCCATTGTGCTTGCAGTGGCCGAGAACTCGAGAAGACGGATCGACAGTGGCAGGAGGAGTATATGGAGGTAGTGGAGTTTCCAGCGAATGAAACTCCACATGCTCGTGGGAGCCTTGGAGGCATAATACCTTGAGTGTGGTCCGTCGCATTCTGCATGTTGGGTAACGCGGTTGTTCCAAGCGCGTCCACCAAAGTCTTGGCATTGCTGTCCGAGGAGGGTCCGAGCTGGAATGGTCTATCAACTTCAGTTACGTTACAAAAGCCCAAGAAATCTGTCGATACGGGAGTGATACGGGATAGCAGATGCATAAATCATTCTATGCAATGGGCGATACTGTCGTCTGTAACACGGGAGGCATTTCCCTCCTTATCACAGCCCATCGCGAGAGAACCCCCTGCTCGAACATCCTTTCACAGTCCGTATGGTAGTATCGCGTCCTATGGAGGTACTGCCATCTTATCTTCTTGATCTTCTCTTTGCCTCGCTCTCGTGTCTCAAGTATATTGGGTCAGCTTTCGCGTGTTACAGTTGTTTCTTAGATCCGGTGCCGCAAGGTCTTGTCACACTCCCAGTTTGCTACAAAGTCACCAATGGCCAATGTCCATCGTATAACCTGAACCGTCCTGCCTTACCTGTACACCGGTGTCCAGAACTGCTTGATCAGCGTGCTTCGTCCTTTTTGGTAGGTAAGGAGCTCAAGGTATAGATGGTGGGGCTACGATAGGCTACTCGGGTCCGCATGGCACATTTATGCTGGGCCCGGGATTCGGACAAGCCAAAGGAGCGGACGATTCCGAGAACTGCTGAACTTCATTGTTCCTACTTTCGACCGCGCAAGCGTTCATTGAATATATTGAACAAAGTCAGCTTGCGGGCTTCGTCGACGAGAACCGCAGCTATGCCTTCTGCAATTACGCCACCCCAAGAATCCGCACCATTCTATGTCCCCACCGTCGATATCGCGCCCTTTCTCGCAGACCCTAGCTCAACGGAGGCGGACAAAATCATAGCAAGCGTGCGTGCTGCATGCATTTCCACAGGCTTCTTCCAGATCACAGGCCACGGCATTTGGCGTAAACTTCAAAAGGATGTCTTCAAAGCCGCCGCAGCATTCTTCAAATTGCCTTTCGACGAGAAGAAGAAACTCGATGCCAAAACGACCATTGGCCACAGGGGCTACGATGTCCTAGCGTCACAGTCATACGAGGCCGATGTGTTGCCTGACCTCAAAGAGGTACCAAATCCAGAACCAGAGATACTGATTCCACTCCAGAAAGTTCAAACCCCCTATCTTTCACCAGGGCTTCTATATCGGCACTTCCCTTCCCCCGACCTCCCCACTCGTACAGGCCCGCCGCTTCTTCATGGGTCCCAACGTCTGGCCACCTACCTCCCTCTTAAACCCCTCACAGTTCCAGCACCCAGCTGAACAGTACTACACCGCAATCTACAAGCTCTCCCTCACCGTGCTCGATCTCATCGCCCGCACTCTCCCCTACGGCGACAACGTCTTCGATACCTTCACCGCCAACGACCCTGCTGCACCCTTACGGCTGCTCCACTACCCTCCTGCGCCACCACCCGGCGAAAAGAGGCAGCTCGGCGCCAGCGCACATACTGATTTCGGGGCTATCACACTACTTTTGCAAGACGAGCACGCAGGGTTAGAGGTCCTTGATACGAATACGGACACCTTCGTGCCGATTGCTCCGAATCCGGACGCATATGTTGTGAATGTAGGGGATATGCTGTCGAAGTGGACGGGTGATGAGTATAAGAGCAGTGTGCATCGTGTGATCAACAAGGAACCCACAGATCGATATAGTGTAGTGTTTTTCTTCGATGGGAATCTGGATTGTCCGCTGGATCCTTTAGACGGGTCGAAAGGCGAAAAGACTTTGACTGTTGAAGGGCACATGCTCAAGCGGATGGCGGAGTCTTATGGGGGAAAGAAGTGAGGTTGGGGCATGAAGAGATAGGGCGGCTCGGAGAATGAAAGACTCACTGCCCAGGCAGAAACTTGACATGATAGGAAACGTTGCACATACGAGATGCAAGCCTCCAGATACCAAGCTACAGTAGCCTGCGCTCTCTCACCTGTACAGGCAATATCTTATCACAGCGTGAAACCTTTCTCTCACATTCACCAACCTTGCCAAATTCGCTCCAAAATACTGTTTTCCCACCCATACGACAAGCTCGATTGGGGCCCCAAGCGATACCTTTCACCACACCATTCCGCCTCATAAGGTCGAATTACTCGGGTCCCAAACATGTAATGCCACCCACAGAAACTAAGCTTGTCATGGATGGTAGCAATACGATTTCCACAGCAGTCTGTGCACCATTTCAGTACGGATTCTAACCCGGTCAGAAGGCACGTCTTGTGGAGTGTTTCTTCTTTGACATGCCTCACGCCGAGCTCTGTGTAAGTCCTGAAAGATAATATTGGTGAAGAAAGGATTCAAGTGTGAAAGAGTGGAGTACTCTATCGAGCCTGGAAATGGACCCGACTTGGGGGCCTGAGTAGAGACCCGAGTACGATTTATGTAGATTGACGGGGTAAGACTTAGACTCCTAAAGCATCGTCATCTGTAGTATCAACCACTGGTATTTGGCGCGCCGGCACGGAATGGTGCACTCGATGCTTGGCGATTATGAAAGCCCGGAATGACGGGATAGCGGTGGAATGAGTCAATGAAGACCCATCGCTGAAGAGGCGAGTGATCAAAGCATTTGCCTCGTCAAAGCGGACTAGTAAGGCGGCCCCGAATAAAAAGGTGATTCGATGGAACCCTAAAAGTGCACCGTGGCCATGCCTGGGAGAGTCCAAGTCGCCCTAGCCAAGCTTCTGGTAGTATGGTGTGCCCTTTCGGTCCTCTTGGGAGCTGGTAGTAAATTAATCTCGTTTGCCAACGCGCAGCTACTCGAGGCTAGAATCCGGACATCAGCAATTTCCCTTACTTGTGCTCAGATCTTCTACTGGCGCCATGCTCAGGCGAAGTGATACAAATAATCTACACCGCGATGGTTGATATCGCACAGAACGGCTGGACCAGCTGATTACCGTGACTAGACTGAAGGCTAGGGTTGAGAGACAAAGCCTTGGATCCTCATCTGCAATTCAGCTCTTGATTGGACTCACCTTGCATGGTTACCGCGCAGGTTACCACCTTAGGTTAGCAAAATGAACAAAGTCCATCGCTCGCTGTGACGCCGCAAGAAAGTTCTATCGGATCAATGATTGGTATTCTGTGAACAAGGTGGCCACAATAGTCAGTAATGGAGCGGGGTTGACAGCGCTGCAGGCAGGACGCGAAGTCTTATATGCGCTTGAATGGGGTTTTTTGCCTTTCAATACGCATTAGGTTGGTTGCTACTGCCCAACCTTTACGCACCAGCCCAGGGACCAAATGTTGCTCTCGCAAAGATAGATCCTGCCTTTTATTGCCAGTGGCCTGACGTATCATTATCGAGCTTTTTGGTATACATTGAACTTCCTATGTCTTGAATATACGACTCAAAAATTCGTACAGATGCGCGGGATGTAGCCATGGCGCACAGAGGTACTAGAGGAGCCAGGGAAATTGATTCGATACTCACAACTGCGATTGAGCGGTTTGCGTATAACAGGAAAGCTGCTCAATGCCAAGAGACAAATGAGAACTGAAAAGGGAGGGAGCCTTCCAGCAATGACTAAAACACGTCGACGGGCTCATAGATCCAATTCATGGACCCTGATCTTAGTATGTAGCTTCAGAGACTACAAGTTCTTACTCAATGCTAACGCGTATGCTATAAAGGATCTGCTCGGGGCGCATGGGCGGGAGTTGAGGAAGCCTGAATTCCACCGATCTGGGATGGGGAGAATTGTGAGAATCCAGACCATGCGCTGGATAAGGCGAAAGACAGTATCTAGATCTCGATATCTCTTATCACTATTTGAATCAACCAATCAACGACACGATGGTCGCACGACGGACTCTTGCTTTTCGATCAGCCAAATTGCAAAATATCAGCTCCTACAGCTAGCAATAGTAGCCTTCTGATCTCCAAGTAGAGAAGAGTCGGTTGTCATCTGTTGAATTGATTTTACATCCCTATGTGAGTACTAACGATCACAGGTAAGCGCGGCTTACCGGAAATTGTACACTTGAAGTAAGAATAGCACCCTAAGCCTTATAATGCTTGGCATGGTTTATTTAGAGCATTACACCGCCACAGCATTTGCAACATCGGCCCCCAACAGTCACTTACTGCAATTTACACACATGGAAAACTTCAAAGAATACAATCTGCGTTTTCACTGCCTCATGCGCCCGCGAGCTGCTAATTTTAGGCTTCAGCAAATTAAGAATCAAGCGCTTTGGGCTCTGGAAGTGCGCATTGACGGGATGGCGCTGCAGTGGTTGATCAGTGATGGCCCACGGCCAAAGCGGCAGAGAATCAGGACACGCGTTATTTGAAACCTTTTGAGGACCCGAGAAAGGACCAGAAAAGGGGTGATTACTGTTGGATAGAAAGCTTGTGATTTCAACGGTGATTGGCTGAGCTAGCGCTGGGCGATCGGTAGCCTTGCACTTATATAGCTTTCACCTTCCTTAACCTCCTTCGAGCCACTTTCGCGAAAGCTCACAAAGTATATCACGTGATACCGCCTGAAAGCCACGTCATATGGCCAAGTCGCAGTACGGCATTGAGGTTCTAGCACCTGGTGTTGGTGATATTATCGCAGAGTGAGTCGTCTGTAACTGATTTAGGCTCTTTCACGTTTTGGAAGTATTCTTTGATTGGCCAAAGGACCTCTCCATGGAGTCATCTTTATGCGTTTATATACAGCATTGTACATTCCTTGCTAGGTGTTAAACTAATGTTCGCCTAGTGTTGTCTTTGTTCATGGATTGACTGGAGGGCGACGGACTACCTGGACTGCTAGCTCAGGATCCGTCGGAAGCAAGATTGAAGAGAAGCCGAGAAAGAGATTCAGTTTTTTCCGTCGCTCTAAAGGCAGAGTATGCGAAGAATCGACCTCTGAAAAGAAGATAACAAAAGGTCTATGCTGGCCGCAGACTCTTCTACCAAGTATCATAAGCAACTGCCGAATCATGACATGGGGCTATGATGCGGATGTGACCAATTTCTTCAAACCTGCTAGCAGTAATACGACGTTCCAGCATACCCAGAATCTGCTCGCTGAACTCGAGCGACATCGCAGAGACACCAATGAGGTCAGTGCTCTACATTAAATTGCTCGGGCTTCTCGTTTGAGCTTATGTATTCTGTACTTGCAATGCTTTGACTGTTTGCCGCTTTGGCGATATGCTTCCGCTGGTCTTTCAGCCCATTCTGATATTGGTATTTTTTGTTTTCCTATACGCCATTGTATGATTGCACCAGTTGTTGCGAGGCCTAGCACAACTCAAGCGGGCTATTCATACAAGGAAGCGTCGCTGACACAGTTAGATCAATCGACCCATCGTATTCGTTTGTCATAATTTGGGCGGCATTATTGTAAAGGATGTAAGAGTCACCTATCCCTCGCATCCAAGATTACGTTGGGAAGCTGCACGTCAATTATCTTCAGATTGTACGTGTGTAGCTATAGTTTGATGCTTTTCAGGGGTTCAGGGCATCGCAATCACGCCTTCTGTCGGGTACTCGAATCAAGTGAGGCAAACAACAGCTATGGGCGTTCGCTGGTTGGTTAGGCCATCGACCTTCCATCGTCACGTTTCCTTGTGAATGCTAAGGCTTCTTGCCGGCTTGGAAGGCTGAACACTTCGTTGATTGATGCTTCATTATAGGCGCTCGAATGCTCCAGGAATACTTTACTCGTTCATCTCCAACCGATTTTCAAAGCGTCCTACGGCGTAATATTTCTGGGAACACCTCATCGAGGCACCGGTAAAGCTGACCTCGGCGAAGCCGCCACTACTTTTCTGAAGGCATTCCTGCACGACGCAAATTCAGCTTTGCTTCGAGATCTGCAAGCAGAATCTCAAACTCTCGATCGCATATCAGCTGCTTTTAGCAGAATGCTCGCACAGAAGGAAATCAAAGTTCATTCTTTTTGGGAAGAGCTAGGTATGACGAATTTGGTCGGAGCTAGGAAGGTAGTCGAAAGATCTTCGGCGATCATAGGAGATGCGAGGGAGGGCAAGGAAGGAATACACGGTAATCACAGAACCATGACCAAATTTACATCAGCACAAGATCCGGAATTCAAGAAGGTTTCAGATGTCATATGGCGATTTGTGCGAGACGCGGCAGTGGCTTCGAACGACAGTGAGTAACAGTGATCGAAGGAGCGACTCTACATCTAAGAATTCTAGCGACACAGCTCAACATACCCGTCCCTGAGTATCGGCAGATACCATTCAATCGAAGCCATACTTTCCGAGACCGCCCGAAGGTCATCGGAGATGTCTTGTCTGCTCTTAGCTCACCTAATGGGTCAATCGTGGGACTGCAAGGACTTGGAGGCGAAGGGTGAGTATGCGACATTGTCAACACTAACGGCGCTGATGATATTCAGAAAAAAATCTACAGCAAAAGAATGTACGCACGTGTGGATAGACCGGATTTCAAGTTCTATTGTTTGGGTCAACGCTGACACAGTCGAGACTATTGCCAAAGATTTGAATCGATCTCTGAACTACCTAGGGGTGGATTCCAAGTCTCTACCTTCAGATGACCTGTTGGAGTCGAAGCACTGCCACGAGCAGCATGGGTGGCAAGATGATCTCTTGGCAATCCATCCACTAGTGCACGAATGGATTCAAGTCCGGCTATTACGGGATGCAAAGAGAGAGCGACTTCGAGACGAAATGGTGGCTTTGTCGAGTGCGCTTGCACTGCATCAGGTCCGGTTGGGTGAAGAAGGGAAAGATCGCAGACGGAAGGAGAAATCTCAGGACCCGCAAGTGCGGCGGACTGAGTCCATAACCCATACCAAAGAAGCCTTAGTCGACATGAAGAGCATAGATGTCGAGACCGTTCTGTTGGCGTCCGCAGATATTACCTGTCGACAATGGATATCAACATCCGCAGAAAAACAGCTGTTGTCAGCCACTGTTCCACGCTTTGCTGGAATTGGACATTCCGTCAATGATACGGGAGACAGCCAATCATACGATGAAGCACATGATACGCCGACGATGCTGACCGCGATGGTTTATGAAACTTGGGGTCCGCTATGGGCTGGACTCTACAACTCTTGGTTCATCGTGGGAAATCTTGTTATCGATTTCATGATTACCGGCACATATACTATATTGGGTTTCTTGTTGTCGACTTTCGTTGTCTGCGAGCTCTGACGAAGAAGCCACTGCCGTGTTTGTTACTTCCGGACAGATTCCAGCTTTTCCTCAGGACCCGTCTGTGTGGGAAGAAGAGTTGAAAGTGCGCCAGGGGCTACCCTTGAAAAGCATCCGATCTCTCAGCTATACTATCTTTGGAAACTTTCCCATTTTATGATTCCTTCTGTATGAAAAGTCGGTCAAGGTTGTGCTTGTTACACAAATTTCCGTCACAGTCATTCTATGCTCTTGGCTGCCATTGAAGGCTTGCTATAGCCTCAATACCGTTGTATCTTCTTATACCTCTATATATATATATATGAACAGTAAAATCTCGAATGGTGAACGAGGTGCCTATTACGCGTTGGAGGAGCCAATGACCGAGGCAGCGTGGGAGTTGGAGGCCCATTATCCGCATATGACGCCCTACACGGCTGTGGATCGGGCTATAATTCTGCTCCCAAGGCGGATTTCGAGATTTTTTCAAGGCTGGTCGCTCTCCGGAAGCCGAGAAAGTGCTTATTGGCCGTCTTGATGGCTTTGCTTCACAAGAAAGTGAAACATGAATGAGGGCAATTGTGTCAACCGCCGATAGCATGTAAAGTCGCGGGGCATACTGCGAAAGCAAGAAATTTTCGAGCTCCTACACAACTCCATTCATTGGCGGGCCCGAGTGGGAGGCGCAGAATTCTATCTGTCGGTTGTGCCTTGGTATTCTCAAACCCGGGGAAGGAACAGTCTCTAGGATGTCGAAGATTTACTCACAGAGTACATCGTAGCCGTGATGCCCAAGTATGCAAACTCGAAGCACAGCTGTATAGGGGCTCTACTCATGACACGGGGGATCAACCCAGCCACCTACAGCGCTCTGGCTTTGGGCCAGATCTATGAACACTGTCAATTATACTGTGAAGCAGCTACATTATAGTCCTGGGGCGTAGACTTCTGTGGCCGGACTCAGAATTGGGGACCTGTCAAGCGGCTTTAGAAATGCCACAGAGAACTCGGTCTTCTGTCGAATGAGGTCTTCCAAAGACTAAATGAAGAAGGTGACACGTTGTCAGGATACAGAGGTCGGAAGCACAACTACGAACACAGTGGGTCCTAAGGTATGCGGTGATTGGAAACGACCTTTTTGACAATTGCCGTCAGAAAGTAAGAGATCTTGAAGGACAAAATCAGGGCGTCAAGAAGCGCTTCCATGATTATCTAAAACGAAACAACAGAGATGACTTTAGTAATGTCGATGCTGTTTGGGATACGATGCTGATGACGAAATCGACCGAACGATTTGGATGAATGTCGCAAGTCAGTTATTGGTCGCTTGCGCTGGTTACAGTGTCCCTCGCAAGGTCGCGTCATCCGCTGATACCCATGATTTACTGATGTCGTGTGATACTCATACATTTATACGGGTCGACTGAGCGATCGGGTCGCTCATCCGACGAAGGATCATTATTGCCAACATTCCATGTGGTCGGGTAAAGCCACTGGGAACTTCGAATTGTATGTCTGTTCGACCCTTCCAATTCCTGGTTCTCAACATACGATCCAGCAATTGCACAGAGGGAGCATCCATTTCAACTGCAAGCCTTGTCGACATCTTTGGATAATCGGCTCTTCGCTCGATGTGGATACGTTTCTATATACGGAAAGGTGTTGAGGAAACCATGTGTGAGAGACTTAGCTCAATATGCCCAATCTATATTGTTCTTGCTGCGGGCTTCATGAAATGGGTATCGGTGGGCAAGAATTGGTGCACCCATCTCCCGCTATCTATTAAACGACGGGATCATCCGTTGACGATCCACTGGACGACCAGTAAATGCCCATCGCTCAATAGGTAAGTCGTCAAAGCACTTCACTCGTACCATCTCCGAATCCAAGCATAAGGTTCGAATGACGGTTCGAATGTACATCTTGAGTTGTATGGACCACTGAAGTGCATCATGCCAACGACATGCAACAGGCGGGCTTTCCCCCGTTGCGGAAATTACCGACTGCCCGATTTCTTAACGACAAGTTTTCCTATGGAGTCTGCATCATGAACTGCCCGAACCATCACTGGCTTTGCGGTCACTTACGAAGGCAGCGATGGATCCCCCTTCTAACCTCAAGCCTCCAACGATAATTGTCGAAAAAGTCTGACTGCCCTTCGTATCAGACCTCCCCAATTCCCCAACCTGCATACCCTTCTTCCCCTCACACCACAGACCTTCCCTCTCCTTCCCCCAGCCACGAACGTCGGATTCTCGCTTTACGCGGCACTCGGTTTTGCAACCGGCACCTGAATCCTCGCCTCCTACTCAAGACCGACCATGGCGACCCCTGGTTTCGTTTTAGCATTTGTTTGTGCAGCGTAAACTGTCTTGCTACTTTTTCTCACAACAGGCTGCAGGCGTGCAGAAGACAAAGACGGTTGAGCTGGATTTTCTTGATAGGTGCATTGCAGCAACAAATCATGATAAGTTGGAAGGAAGGATTTAGCAGAACATAATTGGGGACGACGAAAGAGGGGAGGAGCTAGGGTCAGAGAGGGAGCGGCCAAGACAGGCCCAGTTAGCTTCCAAGAGGTATTGGGCGCCGGCGGGGTGGGAAGGGAGGGAGGGTCAGAGGAGTAACATAGGCGGGGCGAGGAGGACGAAGTGCACCTTGGAGGATGAGCAAGCTATTGACAGAAAAGAGATGTAGAAATCTGAAGATGGGCAATAAATCAGTAGCCGTTGAATGAACTTTCCAGAACGAGAGAATGTCATATTGACTGACAGAAGAGAGTCATCGAGATGGATGCGATCAAGGGTAGCAAGCCTCACGGCAACAAGCGATTAATGAGAACATGGGCCTTGTCTTGGATCTATTCTGCCAACTTCCGTCCGAGCAGATCTTCGCTACTTCCGCTCAATGCTGAACGTTTATGCGGAGATTTCATACCATGCAATGGCACGTACTGGGCGCACTTGAATCTCGGCGACTGGTGAGAAGACGATTTGCCAGGCTGACGATGGGCTTGTTGAACGGGTGAAGACCATGGCTTAAAAGATACAACGTAAAGGTAGTTCGCTTGAAGATACGACATAATAGGAGGAACTGGTACCAATCGAGTGTATATGCTGAGCTTTCTGTTCTTGTTAAGTACACCTAATTAGGAAATAGGATAGCCCAACGATCTTTGGTCCCTTCATCTTATCCACATGAACTATCGTGACGACTTTTGGGTAAGACGTACCCCGAGATGACTGCGGCTAAGCATAAACGAACCGCGAGAGCGAATACTACGGACACCCCTGCTGATTGATCCCATCAAGGGATCCTGTGGTAAAAAGCTCGAGAATAGATGTGAAGCAACAGCGAGCGAAACAATTATATTCCGATAATATACCCAGAATAAGATTATAATACTGCGATCTTATATCGCACAATACCAAGTCCTTGAGCGGCAGATTGATACGCTTGTACTCGACAACATCGCTCAAAATAGAATGCGGAAAGAGATAGAAGACGAAGGATTGAGACTAAGAGACAGAGGGCCGTGCGTGGCAGCTGTTCGCAAGAACGCCGATGCCGGAAGCCGAATCGTTCGGCGTCGCGCAGGTCTCGGACATAACAGAGACACGAACCGGTCTCCATTCCCAATGTAGTTGGAGAAAGAGGTCAAAGTGAGATAATTTCAAGAGAACACTCAAGAGCGAAGAGGAACGACACGCCATCGTGCGCCTAGGCCCTAGTAAGGTTATGTCTAATTGGTTACGAGCTATCTAAGTAGTTCTCGCACACCCCGGTGACAGCTTGGCGAAATTAAAGCAATGATCCTAATGCTGGATACGTCATAGCGGCGCATACTTTACTTGATTCGAGGCAAGCGAGCAACAGGCACATAGGCTTACAGGTGCAGGTGGTGCAGATTTTATGTGGTCTCGAGCCGGATAGTGCTTCGACATCCAAATGGTGGGTTTGCGTCGTGATTTACCCACCATATACTCCGTATGAATGCTGGAAACTCTACGAAGATCAAGATGCCGCAGGTAGCGTAGACTTAATGTCTATCATATAGATATCGTCGAAGCAGGCCAAATCGACACTTGGTCCGAGCAGAAGCTCACAGGCGGACCTTTGCACAAGGCCTTTCGCAGAAGCAAAGTAACAGCTGTCACTAGCGTATGGTTGCCAAGTCACGGTGCATTAAGCTCATTTGAACATTCTTCGCCCCTCAAATACTTGTGCCTACTACTCCGGCAAGTCATACATGCTGGCACTTCGTAGCACATGAAGCTCTTCCATTTTAGCGAGTTAGAAAGCGTCACACAATCATGGGGACTAGTGCTCAATATTGCGCCTTGTGTGGTGGACCATGGTGTGCACATCTGGCCGAACTTCACTCGAGACAGGGCTGAACGTTGATTTAGGGAAGCTGAAATTCGGCTTCCGAAGGAATCCTCTGACGTAGCGAAAGAAAGCCCGCACGATGAAGACGGGGATGAAGATGAGGATGAAGAGGAATATGGCTGTGATCCGACCATAATTCAAGAGGCACAGATCAAGTGGCTTCAAGACGTCGTAGCCATTGGGAGGAACCCGGAGACGCAAAGGTGAGTTTCAGTCATTCTTTGATAATGTCTATCGATAAGCGAAGTCCCATGCCGCAATTCGCTTGAGCACCGTTCAAGGCGTCTAATATCTGACTCAATAACGAATAATAAGAGCATGGATAATCGACGATAGCTCTTTGACGGTTGCGCTCATCAGGCGATCTTACTGAAATGGGCGGATTAGGCCAAGCTGCATACGTCGAGACCCGTCGTGGCTGAAGAACGCGTCTAATTGCCATGCTGAAGTCCAATGCACAGATTCTTCGTCACAGGACCAGCTGAAGTCGACGAGCTCCGTCATATCAGAGCTGAGATAGGCGACGACTTGAATGTTCCTAGAGATGACGACGGCTCGGATACTGTCCGCTTTCGTACTTACGAGGGTGCAATTCCCATCCATAGCCAATGCCTCCTTTGTATACTTCCAAAGGTGTTGGCGCGCGAAGCTCATGATACGGGCGATTGGGCACAGTCGTCCATTGCAGACGTCGACGTAGACAAATTTTACAATTGTGTAGAAGAGACCTTACATGAAACGTTCCAAAAGACGCTCGGCCTCAACTATTACGAGTCTCGAGAGCCTTCGAAGGAGCAATGGTGGATATCGGATCCAGGTCAAGAAGCTCTTGTCGCTGACCCGATCGACATACCACAGTTGCACGAATACTACGGCCAATTGCCACGCTACGCACGTCCAGCTATCTCTGATCAATCCATCACTCAATCCTCAAAGGGCCGGATGTTCGATATATTTAAGACTTTGCCCTTGGAGACCATGACTGGTATTGTAGAGAATTTACCAGGCACCTCGTTCAAGGCATTTCAGGCAGTCACGCCTGCGGCTGCTAGGGCACTGGCATCCGAATTCTTCTGGAAACGTCGGATCACGAGTGACATGCCGTGGTTGTGGGATTTGCCCCTTGATCAACCTCTGCCGTGCACCGAAACGGATTGGCAACAGGTCTACTGGGACATGGACCGGCGAAGTACCTTTCAGTCATCTGACGCTATCCCAGGTCTCGTCAACCGACGGAGAATATGGAAGGTCTGCCATCAGTTGGCGGTAATGTATGCTGTGCAACTGCATCCTGTGTCCGCGCATTCGGGAGGTGTTCTCGAAGGAATACAAAGGCATAGTGTTTCTCACTACACCCCGTTGATCGCGGAGGTTGCTATCGATGCAAAGTCGTACAAGTTTAGGGTCTTTTTTCTCTCTGATTGGTTGGACTTGGACACCAAGTATACATACCTGCAGAGCTATTGGAATGCTGATGGTCTTCTGACTGGTCTGTCGGTCACGGTGCAAGGTCGACCTCGACGCACATTTGGCTTACCGTCAGGAACTGATGTCATTAAGAGTCTTGTCTTAGATCCAGGCGACTGGATTGAAGGGTTCACCATTGCTACCCGCAGGGGTGTTCAGGGTCTTCGTGTAAGTGATCCAATATATGTTCATTCAAAGCGCCTTTATTCTAGCTCGTCGACAATGGTAGTGGCCCATTCTACAAGCACGACGTCAGTAGCTTTACTCTATTCACAAACCAGCATAGCCAGAGGAAACTCGAGGGAAGATTTACAATAGTTCACCAGTTAGTCTACCACATCACGATATCATCTCAGTTACCTGGAGGACGGTCGTAATCCATCGGTATACCATTCTTTCACAGACACGATAGGAGGCCCTCTGAGGTTACCGTCTCTTGTTATGGCTACCTCGCCCATTATCGTTGCTCTTCGATACTTTTCTCGAATATTTAGTCCAGTCCTCGTTTGGCGATCCATTACGGAATGTACTAATATATGGGGTTACCTAGGCCACCACGAAAAAACAGGGCCTCGTTGATTTACAGGAGTGCCAATATATGGCTCGTTTAGATTTGGTCCCGAGGGATGGCATGACTCTCGCTGGTCTCGAAGGAGAAGTGGCAAATGGCTGTATATCTCGCATCGGCGTGCTAGAATGCGCCAGAGACTACAAGTGTCTCGATCTTGCGCCATCATCTCTCAAAAAGCGGCTGCCCTGGTACGAGGGTTGGTTCGCCTCCATGGCTGACGAATACGAAGCCTACCCTTACTACGAGGGCCCCTGGACATCAAGCGTATTAGAACGCCCGGTTCCTAATATGGACCCAGTGTTATTGGCAAGGAGGGAATGTGAGATTGACAACACATTGACCAGTGTAGCTGCGGACATTGACTTGAGATGCCTCGACTTCTATGATTCTCGCAAGTCCAGTCCAGAGACCCGGCCCACTGACGGAATAGACACCCGAAAGGACTGGTTTGCCATTGAAAGTAGTAAGGGCGAGAGAGTAGTGGGCATGGAGGTAGATATCACGGAACTACCGTCGGCCCTGCGCGTAAGCCATTCGCCAATTTGTCCGATTACGAAAGACCAGAGCCCAGTACTGACTTGTCGAGCAGATCGTGACCAGTCATGGTAGACAACAATGGTTCGGCGTTCCTCGAAACAATGCGAAGAGGTATCGCTATGTTCCAAAGGCCGGGCACGTGTTTGCCGGTTTGTATCGTTATCTTGGATACTACGACAAGGTATGTGGCAAAGAGCGACTCTAGCAAAGCCTGTGCACAAAAGTGCACTGTTCATCTAGTGGCGGTGGCGCCCTGATGATGACTTTCAACTCTCGTTTAGCTCGCGGGTCTGCTAGTGGGCCTCTACTGGTCTACTATCCTGACGATAGCCAAGAAATAGCAGAGGTCAGAGGCGACCCGCTAATCTATGCCATCTGTTGGGAGAATAGCTGTAGCATTGCCCTTAGCATACCAAGAATATTCAGCCCACTTTGAGGAAGGGCCCGATATAGTGGTCGCTAACAAGTCTGCTTTAGAAAACGGAAAGCTCGCGCTTGAGTATCTTATCAATGCTCTCGGCTCCTGGGAACAACGAAGGCTGTTTGATGCATGATGCTCCTCAAGATGATGACGGTCGTTTTTGGGTATCAACACCACCCCCACAAGATTGGGAGCCGGCCGGTATGGTGTGCGGCTCTACTAATGGGGAAGCGGTGACTTGGCTGGACTTGACCGACACGATCTCTAGGATAGAGGGGCTTTATGCAGCGCCTGCTGATAGGGAAGTCTTTGATCTAGACGGTATCAGAATCATACCTAGTACCGCTGAGAGGGAACTCTTGAATACTGAGAATGACCCATTTCTCGGACGTTATCTCGGATCGGGTCCAAAGAAACCGAAAACAGAGAATTTCGATCCTTGGCGCAGGGAACAAGAAAAAACCACAGTAATTGGCACGCCACCCGCTCCATTGCATGAACAGTGCAATATTCAGCCGACTAGCAAAAGGTTCTCTTATGCGGTTGACGTCCTCAATGGATCTATATACAAAAGCGACGCCGAAGATGGAGCGTTGCCTCAACTAGGGAACGCAGCGGCATGGGGTCGTCCATGGCGTGTGCCTATGCAAAAGCTGACTGGTCTCACTGTCTGGTCTGGTACGTATCTGCATGGCTTCCAATTCCACGCTGGGTCAGGTACGAGCAGTCCATTTTGGGGCAAGTGTGGAGGAAGACCAAGTGCGCGATGGAATGTCAGCTCAAGCCACGACCAGGAACCAGAAAGCTGTGTAAGTGAGCCTCTTCTTCCTGGTCGTACTCTGTTTTGTTGCTGCTGCGAGTACCATCACGCACACGCAATAGATCCTTCTATACTCAGCATATCCCAAGAGCTTACGTTCAGGGGCCGAAGAGGGGGCTTCCTTGAAAAGCCGTGTAGCTGCAGGTTGTTCTACAGATTCGCAAGACTGGCGCTCGTTTAATTCATAGCCACTTGCTCATGCGCCCTGAGTTGTTGTTTATCGCCGTCGAGGGCTCGAGGACCCACTGACTTTCGAGTGAATTTGCTAACATCACTGGTGCCACACAGGTCGGTCTGAAGTTCTACCTGAGCGACTCCAGAGGGCCATACAGGCTTCAAGCACTGAAGATCGTGGGCATTCAGCGATTAGTGCGCAAAGCCGGGAGACTTTCAAAATTCGTAGTGAAGTAACCAATGAAGAGCCCTGCAGGACAGTGGAGGCTAGTGCCAAAGACAAAGGGAGATTAAGGGGACAGTGCTTGGCCGCCGTCCGTCTTGTTTAGTTTGGTGGCCGTTCACCGCACTCCCTCCTTATTTAATTTATCTCTCGTTGATCATGAAGCTTACATTCTGCGAAGTTCTGATGTTTCATTGCGAATTCGCTCTACGCAGAATTCCAAAGGACCGCTTTCCAATGCCGAGATCTTCCTCTCTATTTGCTTGTGAGTCTTTTACACGGCCGTGGGCCTTTTACACGATCATAACCCTTTCCCATAACCTCTACCCTCCTACCCAACATATCCCCCTCCTTATCAAAGTCATATCGCACACTTCGCACCCCCACCGCTACCAGGACTGCTACTTCGCCTCCTCCTTGGGCGTGGGGGAGTAGGCGACTTCTTAGGTCCTAATGGCCCTTCCCATTGACCGTTGATTAGATCAACCGAATCACATAGGTGAGCTGGTCGGTGGCCCAAGAATTTAATGTGTATATTTACTTTAATGAGGGAGGTTCAGGGACAGTAGTCCCTTCGCTCGCAAAACCCCCTTTCAGGCGGCGACCGGCGCGTGATTCCCCAGGCTATGAGGAAGACGGATGAGTTGTTTAAGTGCTACTAAGTAGCAGAACAGCAAAAGTATATTTCCTGTGAGCCACTCAAATGTGTTCAATACACTTCTAAACATATCACCCCTTGGGTCTCAAATCAGTCCAGAGGTTCGCTGCATTCGCCCCCCTTTCTACTGTTGCCGATCTCCTGCGCAGAGAACGTGTCAATCTCAAGATCGTAATTTCCGCCTCCAAAGCGAAATCGAAGAATTGCTCTGCTAGCTCTATTATTAAGATACCATGATAAGGCGTTCAAGTTCGAAAAAGCTTGTCATCCTCCCGCGCTCGTGCGCCTCTGAATTCATGGACTTGTCGGAAAGACTGAGAGAGATCTTCTATAAGAATTTGATCGCTCCCGAAAGTGATAATCATTGTTTCCCCTTCTCGGCTTCCTCTGAAGAGGACCGGAGGGTACCCTTTTCCAAGCGTTAATTGATCGGAGAAGATAGATGGAGTATGAGGTAGGGGCGTACAGTAGTAATATACATAGTGATCGCAATAACTCCCTTGGTCTACTAGAAAAGAAGACACTCCACTCCACCATTGCTGCATTTAAGCCAAACCAGGAAGCTGGAGGTCGAGCCCAGGACCTTCGGGAATAACACAACGGCAAACACGTGGTAAGGACGCTGCTAGAAAAGAAGACACCCCACTCCACCATTGGACCAGCGCCATCAAGAATCGAACCTTATACAAAGCATAAATCTCTTTACACTCCTTGGGTTCGTCGGGATTCCCAGGAAGAGAAGCTGGGGACCAACGCCAAAGCATAGAGCTAACCCACGAGGGCGGCCCATTCCACCTCTATCACGCACATCACAGCAAACATCTTCCACTCTACGAGATCACATCCCATATAACCGCATCAAGCCTCTACCCAAGCCATCATTCCCTACAATTACCCTTAGAAAAATATAAACACCACCCAAAGACCCAAAACAATCATATGAAACCCACAAACCCAGCCCATAACCTCCCACAACCCCACAATCAAAAACCAACAAACACTCCGACTCCCATAATACCCCACACCATCCCCACAAATGCCCCACCAGCGCATCTATGCGCTCCACCAGCAAACACCCCTCCTGCATACCCCGTGGAATTCCCGCTCGTGTTAATTTCCCCAGTATCCGTCTTTCCAGGAACTCTAGGCCCAAAGCCCGACATGATCCGCCCCCCCAGCCCTGGGACCGGCGCGGCAGTGGTCTCCGGGGCGTAGGAGATTGGCGTGCCGTCGACGGCGATGGTCTTGCCAGAGGCTAGCGTCTGCGCGCTGATTAGGAACTCGGAGGTTTGATTTGTGGTGTAGGTTGAGTTGGCGAACGTCATGATTACGTTGGTAGCTGACGGGGGGTCTGAGGCGGAGAGGAAAGGTTCTGGGGTGGAGAGAATGAGGGTGGGTTCTGCGCTGAGAGTGTTGGAGGATAGTGAGGTGCTAGTGGTTTGAGGTCTGCTTTCGGGTGCTAGGCTTTGGCCAGCAGTGTGGGATGTGCTTTTTGAATGGGTTGTGGGAATTGAGTCCGGGGAGGGAAAGGTGGGCACGTTCCTGTCGTCGGATTGTAGGGTTATCGTACTGCTGCCGATTCCGCCGTTCACATTGTTTACTACGCCTTCAGAGGATGGTCTTCCATGATGTGTGCTTGGAGTCTGTTGCGGAACGTGCGGGTCGTCTATTAGCAGTCGGCTCGCTGAGTTCTTAGCGCTGGTGTGAGTGTTTTGGCTCAGAGTTGATCCAGAGACTAGGAAAGGCCTAGAAGACTCGGTAGTGGAGGTTGTTGCAAGCACTGGATCGACTATTCCCACATGATTGGAGTCACTTACGCGACTTCCATCATTCGTACTAAGACCCGTTGTGTTCTCCAGGTTCGAAGCCACACCCGTTCCGCTGTGAAGAGACTCAAAGTCTGCTGAAGGCTGGAATGGCGGGGCGAAAAAGGGCATTGACAAAACGAGATCGACTGTCTCATCGGTTCTGGTTCCGAGTGGCTGGTTTCCACGGTCGGTACTAAAGCGAGATGTGTTCTCCGGGCTCGAGATTGCACCCTTTGGGCTAATTGAAGATTTTGGGTCAGGTTTTGGGCCTTCACTATGAGCTGTGGTTCCGGTGGCGAGGTGCTCTGGATCTGTAGATCTTTGGCTTTCAGTCTCTGCTAATATAGGGGTTGGACCTTGCGCTGGATCTTGTGAGGAGAGGGATGCCGATGATCTGGTTGTACGAGCTGAAGGCGGCGGAGTAGAACTGGGCGGAAGGAGTGTTGAAGCTATTCCACTACCCGGGGATGGAGGACTTGCGGTTAATGAAGGGCTCGATTCCGATGTAGGCGCTGCGATAGCCGTTACCTTGGTCAGCACTCGAGGCGGATCCACCATTCCAAGCCATTCGACAGTGCATACATTCCATTCCGGGTCGATGCTCTTCAAAGCCTGTGGCATCTTCAGCTTGGGACCTCCAATGGACCACATGATGAAGCGGGAGTCTTGAGGATTCGAATAGGTATCCTTCGAGATGCCTTGGTGAATCTGGAGTTCCGTATAATTGATAGCCTGAAACCAAGATGCTGGTGCTGGTCTTACAAAGTTGACCGTAGTAGAACGAGAACTAATTCCTTCGTAGTCCAGCTGTATCCACTGGGGACCCACATAAGTCGACAAGGCCTCTGGGGGATAACCAATAGTGGTATAATATACAGATCCGGTCACCGCTGGGAACTCGTAGTTGTATGCGAGATCGCATTCGTATATGGCCTTTAAAGCAGTATACGCCACGTAGATGGAGGGTGATATGCTGATAACACAGTCAGAGAGACGTCGAGCATGATTGGAGCTGTCCTGAGTTACAAAGTGAAGTTTTTGGAGTCAACAATACTGTATGGGGTTGTCGTTTGTGGGGATGATAAAGTCGCATTCAGATCGTTCCTCGAGTTCAGGTTGATATACCAGTGTATAACCTCGACGTTGTCGGCAACCAGCTGGCATCCGTAGCAACAGTCCCTCAGCAGAGTGAGGTTCATTCTGGGGTTGGCACTGATTGTTTGCCTGAGTGAAATATTCAAATAAGGCATGACCGACGAGCAGCTACAAGGTAATGGGCGCAAAAAGGTAGTTTTGTTTAACGGATCGCCACTATGTAAGCCGTGGCTCAACGTGCATATATCTTGATAAGCAGGAAATGTTAGTCTTGGGGGTTGGTCAGGAAGAGCTCTTGATCTACATACCCGTAGAATCCGTATTACTGAGTTTTGGTGATGCCGCGGCAAGCGATCGGAAGCCATAAGTCGCGTTAGCAGATTTAGTTGCGTTGGCCCAAGGACCTGGAGTAACAGTGATGTCTTGTAATCTACATTAGTACTCAATGTCCCTTCAAATTAGACAAATTAGAAATGCAGGTATGCGCCTCCCCTGGTAGACAACATGAATAGAATGCATGCTTGGTGCTATGATTCGTCAATTGCGTGTGGGAAATAAGGATCAGACAGAATTGGATTGATCATGTCGAAAGCAGAGAAATCCGAAAAGGCTAACGGACCTGAAATAGCGCTCACAGTCACGGTGAGTATCATAAGACTTAGGAATTGCAGAGGTCCATTCGTGGCCATCCTTGCTCGAGCGACGAATGACAAGGCCAATTGAGATAGCAATGTGGGTGGGTAGCGAATAGGGAAAGATGGGAATCTCGTAACGAACGGACAGAATCAAGACAGGATCTCTGCAGAATGGAGGTACAGCCCGTCGCGCGACGAGCAAAGTCAGCCAGTATGTACACTGCAGGCTCCACTGCGAGATTGACCATGGCGGAGCGTGCGTTTCATATTGTTCACAGTGGCAACGATCACTAGCTTGCCTTGGGGGATGTACCTGCATTGAGAATCCTAGGCAGATGATGCGTCTGCATTTGACAGAAAGTCCATAGGCCTCGACGCGCTGTTGGCAATGTTAGTAGACTGCCTTCTCTTTTGGCGCTTCTCCCTCACGGGGGATATGTTACGATTGCGGTGGTTGATGCTTGTGATCGCGTCCTGTTCGCCGCAATAAATATCTCGATTTCAGATGAAGAAAGTGCGAGAAATCTGCAGGCAAAGTCCAATGATTGACCTTCCCTGCCGAGTCAAAGTTTAGTCGAGGCAATGATTGACTATGCAACTAATGCCATGTGATGTGGTCAGGGGTAACATCGCCAATGCAAGAAGCGAATAGTAGTTCTCCTGAAATTTGCAGCAGTGCGTCAGGATTTTGTTTGGGTCCCAAGTCGTTTGATCCCACATCGACGCGTAAGCACAGAAAATTGCCTACTTCCATTTTGTGCAACAAGGCGCAAAAGGCACGTTGTTTCAGAATTCCCCTCCGGAGGAAGCAACCGGCTGAACAGCAACGGAGTGGTCTCTCATATGGCTGCTGTTCCCAAAGAGCCGGACTCCTTGTGTGACCACTTCCTGTCCGGCGCTGCTGAAAGTAGGCTGTAAGAAATTGTAGGCGTAGCCAATACGCTCGTGACATTGCATTGGCTATCCATCAAAGCATCTCAATTACTGCCAGAGACTTCGCCGATCCAAGAAGGAATGGACCGTTTACCATTGAATAGAGGAATGAAGTTAGTGGTCATCATGCTGGCATATGTGGGCGGTTGCTAGTATTCGCCTTGGCGCCATAGCTTTGATACCCTTGAAAGTATGACCTTCTGAGGTGGCCTTACGACCATGACTGCGGTCCATGCATTTGTATACGCCACTGAGGGGGTACCCTGGTCGAATATCCGTCTTCGAAATGTGCGTATGCCTGATATGTGGACTCAACAATGCCCCAGAATGAAACAAAGGTGTGCCATCCGCCCGAAACACGGATGCAGCATACTAGCTAGAGGCCCTTGAAACTATCGTGGAAGAACATCCAGATCATGTGGCGCTGGTGGAGAGAATGGCGCATATCGTCTGATGCACGTTGTAGAGCTCCAATAATGGAAGGAAGGTACGGCCGCCAGAAGGCCTGGTTAACGCCAGCATTATTTAGTGTCATTCCTGGCCCAAGGACCATCGAGCCCTTCAATCAGTTGCCGGGACTCTGAGTGTCAGCCTTTGTATGTCGAGACCAGTTGAAAATGGATGCGACGCTGTGCTTTTGTAGAAAATGGTTGCCCCTGGGGCGAAGAGGGCCTGCGGCACTGCTACTCGATTGGTCTTAGCGTCTTAGCTTCTTGGCAGCAAATCAACCTGAATGTACATGTAAGTACTTTACTATTTAGCAGGTGTCTCGAGAGACCTGCAGGCCTTCCTTATGATGGGTGCAATGCTTTTAGACTATCGTGCTAATGCTCATCCATTTCATTGTCACCACTCATTTTATCATCACAGTCAGACAATGGTCGTTTATTTCTATCGAGTTCAGTAGAATCGCCGAATAGATCAGTGCGTCCTCAATCTTAATTCCATCTCGCCATATCTACCCATGTTCTATACTATGTTGGGCGCAGTCTACATCGCGAATAGATGAATTTGAATAGAAGCTGAACCGCTCTCATGGCAGTGACTGGTGAACCACATACAACATTCCGACTGGCCTTATGTGCACTTTGTTTAATGCATGCATTCTCTCCAACCACTACCTATCCTATCCTACCACCTTTCCCGTCCACTGATACCCAACAGCCCCTTATCTCCCCTCTACTCAACCAACAGCCCCAGTATCAAGCTCTGAATCACAAACTCATTGCCCACCACCCTCGTCCCGCCCCCATGCCTACCACCACGGTTCCCACCCCCGCCACTCTCCCTCTTCCGCTTCCTACCACCCGACCCCCGTCCAAACAGCGCTTTCTCAGTTTTGTCCTCCTTATCAAGACTAAACACCCAAGTCCACGGCTCCCCACTGATCTCCGCGTCTTTCGTTGCGCGAGCCGCAGCTTCCAGACTCGTAGCTCTGGAAACCTTGCTTGCGCCAAGCGCGTGCGTGATGAGCGGGTGACTCTTCATCTTCTCTTCCTCGCCCTTTTCCATGATCAGCAGGACGGAGTCGCCATCTAGAGGCTTAGCCCGGCTACCGATGATATCCTTGAGAGAAGTACTCTCCGGTGGAAAAGCGGGTAAGATGCGTGAGCGCACCGCACCGCCCAGGAAAGACGAATCGCCCGCTGCGAGGAGATACGGCTGCCATGGCAGGAGGCACTGCTTGGCAACACTGTCCTTTACCCAGCGCGTCGCGAGGCAGGGGATGCCGAGGGCGAGGGCTTGGATGTATTTGGCCATGCGGCAGTGCTTGTCGGCGAGGAGACAGGTGAAGCCTGTCTGCTTCCCTGTTTCGGTCAGGTCAAAGGCGGAGGAGGTGGATGAATCGTTCTTCTTGGGGGAGCGTTTAGAGGGGGATGCGGGTCCGAGAGAGGGGATGTGCAGGAGCTCGTCAAAGCCGTCGGCAAGGAGGCGGCCGCCGTTGGTGATGATCTGGTGGCGCAGGGCGGTACGGAGAGTAGCGTCTGAGATGTTGGTAATGGCGAAGGCCATGGTGGCGAAGATGCCGGTGGTCGTGGAGGCAGAGTTTTGAAGGGTAGAACGGGGATGGGTTGTGTTGGAGATTTTGAGGCGACGAGAGCGGGAGGAGGGAGTGGATGGGTTGGAGACCCGTTCGGAAGGGGTATGTAGTCGCGAGGTAAAGGGTGGGTGGAGGGGTTTATAGGTGTACGAGCGACCTTTTAAGGAAGTCCACATGGTTTGGGTTAGGTAGACGTCTTTGACTGGTACAGTGATGGACTGGTTGCTTGAGTTCTCATCCGAGGCGTTTGCTTGCTTTAACGACACCACGACGCTGGCATAACCCCTTATGTCGGTCTGGGAAGTAGCGAGCAAGGTTTTAGAAGCGAACGGCACATCATGCCTAGGTGTCTCGGGGTCTGGAGTGAGTAGTGATTGCTGCCGGTCATGCACCCTCTCAACAATGTAGACATGCTTGCGAGCGCCGACCTGATCAAGCTTGACGTAATCTCCTCGGCGTAGCTCAAGCCGCTTGATGCCGTAGCCATTAATCGTGTCGATCATGCCATCGTCGAAGCGGACACGGTACTGTGACTCCTCTCCGCCGGTGATACCTACGCAGGTCGCAGGATAATACCCCGGACAATTGCCATTGAAATGTGCTAAGACTTGGTTTGGTGCGACAATGGGCCCATTCTCGCTGCTAGCCAAGCCATCTGGATCACTGGTCCGACGTCGAGGCACCTCTATGCGCAAGGTCTTGTTGGCTGCAGGAGTATTTCCCTCTGGTCGGTTCATGAGATGTTTTTCAGGTTCTACGTCGCCCTTGATATCTTTTCTTGGTCTGCCTCGCTTCCGAGAATTGGTTTGCACAGCAGTTGGAGGGGCGGTATCCCTGGAAGGCGTAGGTCCACCATTTTTCTGCACGGCGGAGTTGTCAGGAACAACCCCAGATGGCTGCTCTATACTAGGTCTTGGTTGCGAAGAAGCTCGATCCTCAGTAACAGGGCTAGTCGCTGGGGTTTTCTCGACGGTCTGTTGCACGCTCTGTCTATGTGGTGAAGAGGTTACATGTTCGGCAGCCGAGCTAGTAGGAGGTTCACTGCCAGGTAGTGGTGGCACCATATTGGTCTCAGAATCCGCTACCTGCAGTATCTGCCCATCCCGTCCTCGTCTTCGTTTCCTAGCAGGCAGCACTGGACTTGACCCGCTCATAATGGCTTGAAACTCGCGGTCATCCTTCGAAAGAAAGTCAACGTCCACGTCGACGCTGCCTATTGGATCTGGTGGTGATGGATTTGCTGCAATCTCTGCAATAGTCCTGGAGCGTGTGTTCTTCGAATTCGGGGTTGAGGGTTTTGATGATAGCTGCGTATATCTCGACTTGGTTGGTGATGTAGTCAAATGGGTAGCAGCTGTGTTGAAAGCGGTTGACGCATTAGACTGTACTAGGTGGCTGGGCTCTGCATCTGAACCAGGTCTGGGAGCGCCATGTGTGAACATTACACGCCCTAATGAGGAGTGGGATGCTGTTTGTTGCTCATTTCGCGTTATGGCGGAGCTAGTCTCGGGTATTGTGCTGGATACTCGAATCTGGGTCACTTGCTCTTCGGAGCTAACAAGGCCATTCGTGTCATTTTGCAATAGCGGACGATGCCCTTCATCACTTGCCATTACAGCATCTAGGGCAGGCGGTCTCTCACCCATTGGATCGAGCGCTGCCTCGCGGCAAGGTGTCAATTCTTTGGCCACTGCGGTTGATTTCCGTTTGGCAGCCATCGCTTGATCATCTGACGGACGCAGTGGGCTACTTGGATCATGATCGGTTGATGTCGTATCATTCCTAGTTAGAACAGAGACAGTCATTTCTCCTCCAGGTTCGCTCGTTGCTGTGTCAAATCTGCCTTTCTGCGGAAAAGCGGAGCTATTAGCATTTGGTATTGGCTGAAACGTCGAACTGGCAGGTACATTGGGAGTTCCTGCTGGATCTCGATCGCCCTTACGTCTTTCAGGCTGGTCAAATCCCGCTTCTGGGGATAGCTGAGACTGCGGAATCACCGTGCGCCCATCGAGAGATGATTGAAGAACAATCGATTCCTGGCGCACTGGCTTCGGGGAACGCCTGGAATTGGTACTACGCGACGGCTGAGAGTCCACGATAGCGACTGTTTGCGTGGCTTTGGGTAGGGCCTCAGTAGCCTTTGTCGATGCGGTACTTAGGATGGGACGCAATTCACCTGCCACTTTCATGCTGCGCATTGGACTAGGAGACTTCTGAACTCGAAAGCGTGAGGGAGACGACTGCGAGGATGTCCTTATCGTCCGCCCTGGATTCGCCCTTGAGGTCGTCATAGGCACCTGCACGCGCTTGACACCAATGTTCTCTTTATTGTCCTCAGCTAGCTCGTCAATGCTGTCCATGTCAGATTCGGAGCGCTCTTGCTCGTGCTCCGTTTCATCTTCCGTGTCATTGCCTTCCGCGAGCGGATCGTCCGATATGAGTACTGCTTCAGTCGGTGCTCTACCAGATGGTCGACGTGGGCTTGATCGCTGGATGTATGCTCTCCGGCCGCCTCGTCCTCGCCCACTGGATCCTGGCCGTGACTGAGCGGTGACACCTTCGAACAAGCTCTTCGCTTCCATCTCAAGGCGTCGTCGCTTTCTCCGTTTTCGAAGCTCACTGCCATCAGAATCGAAACCGTCATCCGAATCCTCTTGTGCCGGCGGGGCAGCCAATTTTGACAAGCGGTCTCGCTCCGCTTGAGATTCCTTCATCGACACGTACGTTGTTTGCGGTTCTGTCACGGCGCGTGCCATGTTCGAGCGAGGCAATTTGGCAGGTGAGGATAGGGGATCTGCAGTTGATGGGCGCGGTGGGTTGGACATCTCTGGAGAAGGTCTGTCGGAGGAGCCTTCGGCGATGGCCTGGTTTGGTGGAGGTGAGGTGAATTGAGTAGCTTTGAATGCCTGGCTGGCATTCATCATGCCCTCAAACCTGCCGTTCTGGCCAGCGAATGGGTTGACGGGCAGTCTGGGCGTTGTATTCTCGCGACTTAGAGTTGCCCCATCTCTTGATCGCTTGTTGCCAGTCGCTGCAGGAGTCTTGGGCTCCTGGAAGCGCTTAGATTCGGGATATAATTCAGCTCTGACATCGGCGGCTTGAGAGATTGGATCAATATCATCATCTGGCCCATTCTGCTCCTCGAATTGAGTTGTAAAAGCCTGTTCGAAGTCTGTTACAAAATCAATGTGCCCCGTCTCACCTGGCTGATAGCTATGCGATCGATCTTGATTGCCGGTAGTATCTGGTACCGACGTGCCTCGCTGCTCCCTTATCCTACTTGTAAACTCCTCTTGAACGCCTTGAGACAAAGGCTGGGTGTCACCCTGCGATTGGCAGCTAGCCATTGCCATCCCGGCTTCGTGAGAATCAGGTACGGTGCTTGGAAGCCGTGGCTGAGACGCGGTGAGTCTCAACACGGACGAAGATTGTGGAGGATGAGACTTGGTGATTTGATGCCTGAGGCCTGCAATTGCCGATTCATCGCGTTTATTGCGCCCCACCTTTTCCTTAGGGATCTTCGACTGATTATCGTCTTCGATTCTCTGGACTTTATAATCGTTGTCGCGGCTGTGGCTCGGTGCTGGGGCCTGCGGCGACACGTCGGGCTCTTGGGTCTGCATGGTATATGGCGTCAACAACCCTGCTCGCATGATCGGGAACGCGTCCCCAGACAGATCCTGGAAATGCTTACTTCACCCAGATCCCCGAGTCCCAAAGCAAAATCCCTCAGTTTTGCTATATCGATGCTATCACACTGAGTGCCCATCGCGACTATTGGCGACCACTTCAGTGCGTCGCTGGACTTCATCGACGCATAATACATGTAGGCAGAGCGCGACTGATGCGGATCATATCAGCCCGAAGAAACGCCGGTAGCGCCATTCATCTGAATACGACATCCCTTCACTGATGGTCTACACTTGTTGCCGAACACACCTTCCTTTCTTACTGTTGTTAGTCCCCGGTCTTGGCCCGTATGGATGTAGGCTTCTGCTTGCTATTCTCCTTTTCTAAAAGTTTTTCCCGAGCTGTTTTCTATTGCCCTCAAAATTCTTTCAAGTGACCACTCCCCAAGCACCTTATCATCACGTCACACTCGTCCTTCGATTGTTCTATGACCTCAACAGCAAGCCACTGAGTTGGATGGAGCTAACGTGTACGCCGCTTAGCAAGAAGGCGCAATTCGCGCCCCAAGGCATGCTCAGAAAGGCCCCCGTCTATGCGGATTATTACCCCCTGAGTGCCTTATGATGTCTCAAAACGCCTGTTGCGTAGGATGTGGAGCCTTAGGGTCTGAAAGCCCCGTTCCTCAAGTACAGCTGTCAATGGAAAGCTCACTTCGAGAACGTTGTGCGTCTGGCGATGGCGTCCAGAGCACCGCTCTCGAAGGCGGGTTACTTCGTATCCCTGAAGGCTCCTTCCTTGGAGCGTCGACTCAATCCGCGCAGAAAGTCCTAGGATTAGGATTATGCCTATGCAGCGACTAGGTGATAGACTATAGCCCGTATGTTGATAAGAAGGTCAATGTATACCGTCATGTCATAGCCGCAGTCCACAGTCAATTGTCAAGGTATGCTGTCGCAGGACTCCCGCCAGCTTTCCAACGTCAATGTCAAGTGGAAGGTTTCAATTGCCTAAGGACCATTAGCACGGCGCCCTATACAGCCGTGGCTGCTAGGGTCTCAATTGGAGTTGCTACAATCGATATGCTCCGCATGACGGTAGAGAGCACAAGAAAGACAGTGATTACAGTAAGCCGGTTGTGTAACTTAAGTTATGTCAAGCACAGGTTTTGCAGCACCCATGGAGGGGACCGACGAGCATCGCAGGCCCGAGCAAAGTCGTCAGACACGTTACGAAGCTGTTGAGATCGCGATCTTTGTTGTATACTGTCAATTTTGATTCAAAGTTCTATGAGTCGTCCTACCTCCTTCAGCTTTAAATTGAGAGACCCGCCGGCGCTGGACCTCAATTCAGGTTCTTTTGAAATCGGTGATTTGTCAGATGACTCAAAATCTATCAATATACCGTCGTGGATGTGTTCTTAGCTTGGGATCAACAGAAACAGGGTCTCCATCACGCTTGATAAATTCCTCCTCTTCTGGACGAATGGGTCACTTTTTTTTTGGAAGCCATCTCTGGACATTCGTTATCTGGGAGCCAGTGAAGTCGGACCTCGACTTCAATTGAGACACTTCTCTTTTTGCTCTCTCAAAGTCCATCAATTGTATTACGAATACCCTTTGACGTTTCGCCGCTGTAACAATCGGTCATCATCGTTCATTCCGTCCATCGCTACTTCATTAACACATTGTTCCAAAAATCAAAGCATTTTGTTCTTGATTCAGCTAGTCCTTGGAATCGAGCACCCTGGCAAGCAACCTGATAACAGATATCCCACTAGCTGACTACGTTGTGATCGACTTGTATGTCGAATGTTCTATGGAGAGCCTAGAAACTTTCCCCTTTCGCGCATATTTGCCCATGTATGTGGTTAAATTCAGGAACGAATAAAGGAGCTTGATAATTCTATGCGGGCAGAGAGCCTTCTAACTTCTACAACGACTCTATTGATGTTTGCCGGGCACTACCTGGTGACCAAGATTGATCAAGCGGCACGCTGGCTTTCTTACAGGCTGTCAACGACCAATATTTCGAATTTATCACCAATAGGAGTGTTCAACCACATCGCTCTGCATACGGCTCCAATGAAGATGACTTGCGACTATGAGCTGATAGTTCGGCACCTACGATGAGTCGAAAACAACCCTTCAGCTTCAGTTATAAGTCTGTGCTCCGTAGCTCCATTCAGCCCTACGCGGAATCCCTCCGTTTTCAGCCTCGTCTGACCCGCAGATGCTTGGATTGTCCACGTCGCTCTCTTTATCCCTCAGTACGATTGAGAAAGATAGATAAGCACGAAGATCACGATCCGTATCAGCAGTGAAGGCCCCCGAGGCATTTATTGACTGATCATGGACTTCAACATAGAAGCTGGCGTGTAAAGATGACGCAAAGCGGTCCTTGATAACATTCCACTATAGACAATCAGCTTCTCGAATCACAACATTGGTCAGTTACTGTTCAACCAATGCAAAGACACATTCACCGAACTACATCTGCAGAAACTCGACACAATGTCTCAATCCAAAACGCCCAAGGCCCCCACCCAAGCCCCTCGCGATGAGAAACCTCCTGGCAAAGAAGAGCCCTTGTTCGCCTACCGTATCGAACCGGATGGAGAACCGCAGCGCTTCTATAATCGGGACCCAGACTACCGATGGACGATGCAGAGCCCCGACGAAGCACAAGTTCAACGCAGACCTCAACAGAGCAAGCTGGTGCAGCAGCAGCAGCAACAGGTACAGTCAGGAAGCTATACGGATCTTGAACCATCACCACGTACATTTCAAAGGAGCAGGCCAATGCCGGGGTACCAGGGAGTGGCAGGAAGCTATGGAAGTGTGAAAGCTGCCGTCGTGCCCAGTAACCGGATGCGAGCCCAATCAGGAAGCTACGTGGCTTCTGATTACGGCTCAGCGTCAAGAGCTACAGATGGAGCGCCGTGGTCAGGGTCGCCGTATGAGGCAGTTGCTTCACAGCAGGCTACGGCAGAGGCTGAATGTCTGGCTATGTGTGGATGCGAATATAGTTCGCATCAGCCAGGAGCTTCAGGAATCTACTCGTCAGCGTCAGGCAGCATCCGGCAGAGAAAGGCGATGTTGCAGCAAGCGCAGCAACAGCCAGGAAGCTATAAGGACTTTGACTCTGGAGACGACCCTGGTGTTGATCGTAGGACGCAGACGACGCACCAGCAGCAGTCACGATCTGGAAGCTATCAGGATTTTGACTTTAGAGACGGCCCTCATGTTGATTGTGAGACACAGACCATGCCTCAGCCGCATTCACATTCCGGAAGCCATCGACGTCCTGATCGTGACTCGTTGTGGAACATGAATGGATCGGCAGCATCGCTATATGAGACAATTCCTAGGCCAAAGGACGTACATGAGGGCGGGTATCGTCGGCGAGCTCGGCAAGATACAGGACACTACGCGCCAATGATAGACCCTCGTAGAAAACCAGAATGGAACGCTCCACCCGATTTAGATCGTTGGTCTTCCGCAAGACGCTCAAGAAGTCCGCATGGGGCCACTGGAGAGGGTTCAGATCAGGATGCGATATCTGCTCTGGAAGCTGCGCGCGCAGGAGGTGAGACCGACGTCGTGAAGCCGAGTCATTTCGCAGATGAGGTTGCGACCAATAGACAGCAAGCCCGATAGAGCTATGAGTTCTCACACCTCATCGATGGACTGGAGATGAGTGTTGTTGTGTTGGGGGAAAAGACGCGCAGCCCACTTATAAGATGCAATGGAAGAACAAATTGACAAGATGCCAAGAAAGTGAATTGGCACAAAGGCACAACCTTCTGGGGTGTGAAAAGTATATTAATTAGGTTCCGAGGGGTGGGCGCGGTTGCCCTGACGGAATCCATGGGTGTCGGCCACGCTAGCCGGGGGGCGTTCCGTGTCCCATGTGGAATCTCTAAATCGAAGTCACGTTTCAATTGACGATGACTACTTCTAGCTACTTTACTATTCTTACAAGTAAGCTCTTGATCCCCAAGCACTGAAAGGCAACGACTTCATGCTCAAGCATGGTGTTTCTCACCACTATCATCCATGTTCGTGAACAAGAGTCGCTCCGCATTGACAATCGGCCGGGAAGGATTCTCCGTGATTGGCTGGAAGCGCCCGTTCTTCAGCTGAGCCCCCCTCCCAGCCTATCCGAGGCTTGCTACTCCCTTATCGGGCCTTAGAGGATGGATTTAGTGGCTTGCAGGATTCTGACTATTTCTACTATGTCGCCGATCTCCTGTCGAGAGCGTTGGTCGTTGCCTCATCCCCAATCTCCTGAAATGAGGCACCTTCGTCTTTACAACGCTTGTCGCACGCGTTTTATATCCTATATATCTCCATAATGCAGCATAGCGTGGTCCAGGAAACCATGACCAGAATGGCCCTTTCTCTGGTGCTTTCACTTCTGCTCGCTCTCACGTCGGCCGATCCCTGCTATTATCCTAATGGCACCGACACCAATGCCGGTCTTTCCTCACCCAGCTACACGCCATGCTCTCCCGGTTCATCATACAGCATGTGCTGGTAAGCCTTCCTTTGGAGGCATCTTGTACATGTGACTGATAATCAGTATAGTCACATCCAGGACCAATGCCGCGCCGACGGCCTCTGCCTTTCCACCTGGTACGACAACAATGTCTGGCGTGACTTTTGCACCGACCCCTCGTGGACAGCCGTCGAATGTCAGAATCTCTGCGTCAATGGCACTGGAGTCGCTTACGCCAATAACCCTGCCAACCGCGCCGATACAAGTGTCACGGTAACGCCTTGTAATGATGGGAGCTATTGTTGTGGAAACGGCACCGCTGCGGACAACTGCTGCTCGAACGGCAATGGCGTCTTTCTGGTTAATGGTCAAGCGGTGAAGACGAACCCCACAGCTGCGCCGTCTAGTACACAGTCGAGTTCACAGTCGAGTTCACAGTCGAGTTCACACACGGCAAAGCCTACAAAGGCAAAGGCAGCCGCAACGTCTTCATCATCCTCACAACCAGCGGCGGCGGCAACAACTGCTGCAGCCTCGCCCGCCACGAAGACAGATACACCAAAGAAGTCAAACACAGCCGCAATCGCTGGTGGCGTTGTTGGTGGTGTAGTGGCCTTGGCGCTGCTGGCCGGACTGGGATGGTTTCTTCGACGAAGGAGAGCCGCACATATCGAAGGGCAAGATGAAAAGAGCGGAGGGGTAAAATACTCGGAGCTGACTGCAGCCCAAAGTGGATCCAATCAAACTCCACACGAGTATTACGGTAGCGACGCGAAACCAGCGGGAGGGGAATATAGCGAGCTGGCCGGTCTTCCAAGAGCAGAATTGGCGGAGGACGCGGATAACGGGAGGGTACAATTGCCTCAGGATAGGGAGGGCGGGAGCGGGGTTCGCCATGAAATAGGATAATTGTTTCGGCTGTTGGGTATCATGGTTGCAGGCTATTGTCGGCATGGGATCGGGTTGCATCCGACATTTGGGTTCGTCGACGGTGTATTATCACGACCCACACTTGACGAGATTGGAAAGACGGAACGGCCATTTGCTTATAGGTATGCACTGGTCGTGAGGGTCAATATATTATCGTTGATCCGCTGCTGGCCTTTTCCATCGGCTCTGCTCATGAGGCTGTGCGTTCTCTCCGTTCACCCTTGATAGAAGCTGATAGGCCCTATTCTAGCAATCCTGCACCGTGTAACCCATCCAGTGCCTACTTCGGCCGCGAAACCGATTTACTCCGATGGAGTAAAGTATGGAAGGGGATTGCGCAAATTAGTGTGACCCTAAGTTCGTTCAGTCTTAGCTCTAACCCTAATCTAGCTTATCCCCGTTACCCTCTTGCGGAGCTTCTTGACCTTTGAAGTCCGGCGATATCTCCAGCAACAGTCGATTGATGGTTTCAACGCCTATGGATTCCCTTAACGATAACCCATCGACCTCCGTCACATATACAAGCGGTCGGTCAACCGCCAATGCCCCGGACTTTCGTCTTCTACACTTCAACGACGTCTATCATATAGAGGCTGGATCAGCGGAGCCTGTTGGCGGCATACCGCGTTTCCAAACCATCGTCAACCATTATCGTTCAGCTCCTCAGTACGAAGACCAATCCAAGCTTATCACGCTCTTTTCTGGCGATGCATACAACCCCAGTCTCGAGAGCTCTGTCACAAAGGGAAGGCATATGGTACCCATCCTCAACAATATCGGAACGGACGTGGCGTGTGTGGGCGTGAGTATGGATGCCATTTCCTTCTGAAGTTCTTCTGGCGTACTTCAAGGAATGTTGATGAAAGTGTGCTTTAGAACCATGACCTAGACTTTGGGGTCCCTCAATTTCGCCATCTCGCCACTCAGTGCAACTTTCCTTGGCTTCTCGCCAATGTCCTCGACCCTGCCTTGGGTGAAGATGTCTCCCTTGCAGACTGCCCGAAGACCCTGATATTGGAGTCCTCCAATGGCATCAAAGTTGGCTTGATCGGTCTGGCGGAGCGAGAATGGTACGCTTACCCACCTATCTGCTCATTGTCTGTTAAAGCTTTTCGTAGGCTCGATACCATTAATTCTCTGCCGCCGAACCTGATATATCTTTCTGCGTCGGAAACCGCAAGGAAATTGATACCCTCCCTTCGTGTGCAAGGTGCTGAGATAATCATTGCCCTGACCCATGCCCGAGAGCCAAGCGATATAAAGTTAGCGGAGAAAACGCCCTCAGGCCTTATTGACCTCATTCTCGGCGGGCACGACCACTTCTATGGGCACCACATTATCAATGGCACTCATGTCCTCCGCTCTGGCACAGACTTCAAACAACTATCCTACATCGAAGCAAGGCGGAAGGTCTCTGGCCAGTCAGGCTGGGACTTCGATATAATACGCCGTGATATCGTCCGTTCCATCCCTGAAGATTCAGACACAATAGAACTCGTGAATAAATTGACCTCGTCACTAAAGTACAAGCTGGAGAAGCCCATCGGTTATACAGCTGTCCCGCTTGACGGACGCTTCACCACCGTGCGCACACGGGAGTCTAACCTTGGAAACTTCGTCTGCGATCTGATGCGCCATTTCCACGGCACTGACTGTGCACTTATGGCTGGTGGCACCATTAGAGGAGATCAGATTTACCCGCCCGGAATACTCTTACTTAAAGATATACTTAATTGCTTCCCATTCGAAGACCCTGTGGTCGTATTGCGCGTCAGTGGAAAAGCCATATTAGATGCATTAGAGAACTCTGTGAGCCTAGTCCCTGCGCTGGAAGGCCGCTACCCACAGGTGTCGAACATCCAGTTCGCATACAATCCCAATTTGCCATCGGGTTCACGAGTCCAGTGGGTAAAGATCCATCATGAAGCCCTTGATGAAAAGAAGGTATACGCTTTAGCTACGCGCGGCTACATGGGCCGCGGGAAGGATGGCTTTACATCCTTACTCGTCCGCAGCGAAGGCGGCACAGCTGAAGAGGTCGTCAGCGAAGAGAACGGGATTCTTATCTCCATGATCCTGCGGCAGTATTTTATGAGCCTGAAAGTCATGGGCAAGTGGCGACGGTGGAGTCCGAGCTTGCATCGCCATTGGGATTCCGTGCACAAGGACTTGCATGCTAATGGCAAAGTGCGGGAAGCGAGGGACCTGAAGAAGGGGCTCAAGTATAGCCGCAATGGGACTGTAGAGGAAGCGAACGAGAAGGCGACAATGGTGGACGGAAGGTTGGTTGATAGCGATACCGAGGATGAGGAGCATGAGGCGGGTGCGAAACCGGTGACGGAGAAGGGCACAAGGGAAAGGGAGTCGCAGATTGCGAGGTGGGCTGTTCGGAGGTGGAAGGTCCGTGCGGGCGGACGTAGGGGCAGTGTGGAGATGGTGGACCATCATGATGATGAGTACATGCCGATTTGGACAAAGGGCATAGCACCGAAGTAGGTGGTCCTTCTCTTCTTACACCCCTTGAATCATGAGCAGACATTGACGTCCGGCAGACTAGAGAACAGAATTATCATACTAGGGCAGGAAGACGGACACTAGCATACTGGACCCAAGTTATGATTCCGACGATGTGACGGTACTTGTGGTAGAATCATCCATGGAAGTATGGTGTCCCTGAGAGAAAAGGGTCTAAACGAGCAACAGCATAGTAGAGGCGCAAACTCAGGATAAAGGCTGGGTCTCACCCAGCCCACGCACAAATCCTTTACAAAATCTCGAATCCAAAACATGGCGACCTGGCGCGATGGCCATGTCGAGCTGATAGGTTCCTCTGCAGATGAATAGATAGCTATTTGACGATATCCAAGTAGACTAGGCTGCTGGAGCATTATTGGGAGAGCCTCCAATCGACGAACTCCATATTTCTAAACACAGAGCCGACGACCAAGGACCACACCCCTATCAAGGTTTTTGGTCGACTTGGTCGGCCGTTGGCTAACAAGGGCAACCACAACTGAGATATCCCAGAGATTAGGCGCCATGTCAGCCGACTTCCACGTCTCCCTTCACAATTCCCGGCTAGAAGATTAGCAAACAGATAACGATTTTCAACAAGCTGGCGCTCGTCGAATCGCCTCGAATCTTCGACAGGATACCGCTCTCATCTTATGTATCTCGACACGGAGTGGGCCCATGATCCTGTAGACCGTTCTGACAGTCGGGCAGCCCGCCCATCAGCCTCCCTCAGTGCCCATAAATCAATTTGCCCAGCCTCTATTCCAAGAGACTTTTCCCTCGCCTACCCTCCGGCCGTCTGCAACAATATACTTTACAAGTACCACGCTTTCAAGCATTTGCAGGTTACTGCGAATCCATCTCATTGGGCGTCAATGAGCCATAATGTATTTTCCTGGGCAATCAAGACCGCGCTCCTTTGTCACTCTTTACTCTTCTGCTCGTCTTCCTGCAGGAGTCTCTGTTTGTGGGTTTAAAGGGTCGAGCTTTGCTTTTGGCGTGAAGAACAATGGTTTCACTTGACTCCTCTCGCCGTTTCTCTTTTCCTCGCTTGACGTTGTGCATTCTCGTCTTTTGAATTGGTAGGGGAAGCGGCTCGCATGTTTTTTTTCTCGTCTAAAGTCTTCAGCACCCCGTCCCCCTTTATCGAACAATAGATTCGACAACCAGCGAGGTTAGCTCTCAGCCAAGCGGAAATCTGAATCCAGCTCAAGTAAGAAATGGGAGTGGAGGATTAGGAGACAAGGCCGTGAAGACTGAAGTAACTGAACTCGGGGAAATAGATGACTTGCTTTGCGGTGGTGGCAATCGCCAACTTCTGTGATATGACTACGAAGGTGTTTCTGACATGTGAGGATGGGCCCAGACTCTCCTGATTATAATGCATGCCACATGCTGCCCCAAAGAAATCTCTCCTCGAAGACTCACCAGCCATTCAATAATACTCGACACCTCTTAGCAAGCGGCACAACCTTTCCCCACCCCCCACCAATTCTGCGCCCTGGCCTTTTAGCTGTAGCACAATCACCAAACAAACAACCAAAAAGCTCATTGATCGCGCTCCACCGAGCTGGCAAAACCTGCAATCTAGCCCGATTTTTTGGGTTTCTCATCCCGACAACGAATCCAAGTAGCTTATTCATATTTATATGTTTTTTGTGTATAGGAATACTTCTCCTTTCGTGCATGGAGAGTGCATGTTATCCAACGATACACTCGTAACAAAAGCAGCAAGCTTTATGTTTCTGCTATTGACAGATATTAGCATACCCTAAACTGCCCCCTCGCGAGAACAATCACCAACGACTACGATACAGCGAGAAGCCGCGACACCCGAGATACACTGCCTGCCATTCCATGTAGAACCCCACTCAGCTTCCAGACTCTCCTATTCGAAATCCATCAAACGAGATAGACCTGACGCACAGCTACCTGGCCAATTAATGGGGGTCGAGAAATTGCTGGTGGCTGCGATAGGGGGGGGGGATATGTCTTTCTGAGGGGTGAGGATTTGATGGCTGGGGAGTGGTAGGGGGTGGTGAGTGTTGGGTTGATGCTGGAGGGTTGGATGGTGGGAGATATGGGTTTGGGGATAGAGGAGGGGGAGAGTAGCAAGGGGAGAAAGATGGGAAAAAAGAAGAAATTTTCTCTGGAGAGCACTGAGCTTGTATTGGGGATAGACTGACCGCCGGGCCGGGTTTCGGTACCAACATTCTGGCCCGACCCGGATACTCGGTACCAACCTCTTGACCCGGCTCGAAATCGACCCGGGTCAACGATTTCTTGACTCGGCCCGATCGACCCGCCAAGCAATCGAAAATGACGTCAAAATGCCAAGATTTTCTATTTTTAAAAAAATTCGCATTATTTGAATTACTAAAAATAGTTTAAAAATAATAACGCACAAATAACGTACAAATGCATTACCTAAATGCATTACTATATAATATTATAAACAAATTAATTAAATTAATCAATTTGATTAAGTTGATTAATGCACTTTTTTAAAAATAATCTAAATTTTTCGAGTCTTGGCGAGCCGGGCCGAGTTATACGCTAAGTACTTCATACCTACCCTTTGACCCGACCCGAATACTCGGGCCAAGATTTCTGACCCGAATCGGGTCTTGGCGAGCCGGGAACCCGGCTCGAACTCGATGACCCGGCTCGACGCGGCCAGTCTAATTGGGGAGTCAGCTCCGTCTAAAAAGAAGCTGGTAACAGCTATGAAAATATTATATATCTTAGCGTTGATATATATCAACATGCTGGGCAGTCGGATTCATACGAGACTCTTGACAATGTACGGTGGCCGATACCCTGCTTAAGGTCAAAATTCAAAAACTTTAAGATTTTGAAAATCGAAATCGAAATTCCTAGCAACACACGAGACACAACTTAATTGTAACAGCATTCGCAATCGTACAATCTTCAAATTGCTCAACTGTACTATAGTACTACACTATCTTTACAATTCGAGACTTAACTTCGAATTTAAACAAGTTTTGTGATAGTTATTCAAATTTCAAATGCAAAAGTTGAAAAATCCTTGATGTTTTAGAATCGACAAACAGAGAAAGTTCAAATCTATTAATAGCAACTTTTTTTTTTTAAATGGGCGAGAAGAGACTGGCACAAAGTTGGATTTATCGACGTATTAATAACACTTACAACACAAAACAAACTCTTGGAATTAGTATATTAAGTTTATAACAAGATACTTATCCCAACTCGATATATAGCAGAGAAAATTGCCAGAATTGAGCGCAGACAAGAGCGCAGATTTCGGTTTTTGTTTTTCGATTTTCGTTTTCCCAGGAACTTTCAGTTTTGACCCTAAGTAGGGTATTCGATATCGTAAAAATATGTTGTTGAGTTATTTAATTTGATTGAAAGTTGAGATTCGATATTTCTTGGTCTGAGCTTCCTGGATTTTTCTTTATCAATAATTACATAATCTATCTAGATTTGATTTGAGCAAAATCGAAGACTTTGTTCTTATGTTATCGTTCTTCTTTTACCGATTCTAAAACATTCGATGGTTGGAGAAACTTAGATTAAAGAGCAATTCGCTTTAGTAACTAACAAAGAAACACTCCATCAGCTATAGTAGATAGTGTTGTTCTGAATAAGGAACAGATACTAAAACCAAGCTCTGTCTCCAGAGCGAATTACATACAAATGGACGAGTTTTCGAGATCTTAATCGAACTTGAATCAAAGCTTGAGATAGTGATTTTTAGACCTGAGAAAGAGATGCAGGGTCGGGAGAAAGCGACGATGTATGCCTCAAAGCGATGTTTTCTCAGGCCAAATCCCGGGCTGACAAGGTTATAGTCAGTTTCGTCTTTTTATCGGATGGTCTAGAGAATCGAAGAGACCATGGGGACCTAGGCCACGAAGTCGAAGTTCATCCTCTTCTTTGCCCACACTCCTCCGATCGAATCATCGAAGTCGATCATCGTCAATTTGGTTTTTAAATCAAGCGTGAGGTGGTTCTTGAGCTCGTACCAGCCTGCTGTAGCAGTGAGCATGATGTGCTTCCAGTGCTACGCCAATAACGCCGACATCAACGATTTTGGGTAGTATTGATGCCATTGTGAGTAGTAGTGGGGGTATCGAATTTTCAAAGCCGGCTGGTGTAAAGAGAATGGTAGAGGATTAGGAAGCTGATGCGGCCTCGTCTTTATAGACCCGAGTACCTCTCTGAGCAGGATGGGATGGGAAGGCCACCCGGGACTTTCCATGTCGTTGTCCACTTGGAAAGACCGGCTCTCGTCGATGGCACTCATACGTGTCGCCCTGCGTTCGTGCTCTTTGGGCAGAGGTTGTCCTCGGGCTCGGATGCGCGAGTGTCAATACCGTACGCTGGTGAGGCCGGCTCCGACATTATCATATTGGTATTTACAGCTCCGAAATGGCGAATCTGACGTTGTGAGGGCAATAATTACGTGCTGCAGAAGGCTTCGGACAGAAAGTTGGAATGAGGGTTCTGAATGTGCAGCGAGCCGCTCAGGTGCGTGGACTTCTCGAATACCATGTCGCGGCACGCGACTGTGGCGGGCAATATGCCCGAGGATCCCGTAGGAGTCTTCAGATTTCTCGTTCTCCGAGCTTACTAGGCTTACCAGATGTGGCCCGTTTGGTTCTGCCAAGTTTTTGTCATTCCTAGGTCGGAAGAATAGTATCATGACTTGAAGCCCATCAGAAGTGTAGTACCATTGAACAAAATAAGCTGTAAAGCACGCAGGTAGACTTCCGAGATTGTATCATAAACCGAACCCGTAGTTTGAGACCGAAAGCGATCAACAAGTGAACCGCTACTGCCTCATAACCACGCTGATCACCATTGCGTCTCTCATCTCTGCTGCTCTGCATACCTCGGGAGGCTTAGCCGAGCCGCAATGCCTCTAGAGAGAGTTACCCGCTTAAGCAGCGAAGGAAGCAGCATTACGTCCAAGTACCTTACGAACAGCCTTTGCAAAGCCCTGTTTCCCAGGGACTTTAGACTTGAAGGCATCTTCAATTTCATCGAGAGACCTGCCTTTAGTTTCGGGCATGAACATAACGCACATGACAGCAGTGAACAAGGAACATCCGCCGAACAAGAAATAAGCGCCGAAGCTACTTGATTGTAGCAGAATTGGGGTCACAAGCGCGACTAGGAAATTCGAAGCCCAATTACTACCATGCGCAAGACTCGTGGCCGAGGCGCGGGTCCGCTGGGGCTGGATTTCGGCGGCATAGACTCTGATTCCGACGGCCCAGGAGGAGGAGAAGATGAGCGCGAATAAGTAGATGGTGACAATGACCATCCAACGTCCCGCACCCGAGTCCTTATGCACAGCATTGCCCGCGTATAGCGCACCCATGAGGAACATGGTGGCGGCCAGGCCGATGCCGCCGTAAATGGTGCTCTGACGCCGGCCCCACTTGTCGGAGAAGATCGTAGCGGGAATTGTGACCGCGAACATGACGATGGCAGAAACGCCGGAGGCGAGGAAAGCAGATTGAGCCGAGGCGAGGCCAGCTTGTTCGAAGAGCAGTGGCGCGTACTAGGGTTCAATTAGCGTTGTGAGCTCTGGGTTTAAGGAGAAGCTTGAGGTGAGATATACGTAGAGCACTCCATCGATTCCACTGAGCTGCTGCATGCCCATAAGGAAAATAGCAAGACCTGTGCGTGTGCGTACGTCACCTTTGAAGACATCCAAGAAGCTATCTTTAACGGGCCGACCTTCACTAGGTGCCGCTGCTGCAATATCTTGGTGATTGATGGCCTCAGTCGACGCCGAAGTGTCACGAAGCTCTGTACTCTGTTCGATCTCTGCTTTTTCTCGCTCCGCGTGACCGATACCTAGCTTATCCCACGCAGCTGAGGCTTCGGCTCGACGGCCCCGGATAGACAGCCACCGAGGGGAAGGGATAAGCCAAAGGAAGGAGGACACTGAAAAGATCATGGAGAGAGAGGCTAAAAGTATGAACGGGAGGCGCCATGAGAGCGAAGATTCCATGTTAGCGCTCGCGTAGCAAGTGAAGAACCCGACCATAAGGCCTAGGGAGATTAGCAGTTGCGGGCCTGTTGCAAGAGGCCCCCTTTGCCTAGGCGGCGATATTTCGCAGATGTATCTGCTCAGGTAATCAGCTGTTGTGTTTCCCGAAGTAAAGAGCGGCCAGGAGCGAGGACGGGCAGATTCCGGCTTACACTACCAGAGTACCCATGTACAATCCTTCACCGAGACCTTCGATGATCCTACCTACAATGAACATAGCGAGGCGAATAGCACCTGCTTGAATTGTTGCACCTAAGCCAAATATTGCCGTACCGATAGCGATGCCGATAGGTCGTCCCAGGACGTCAGCCAAGCGGCCTGCGAAGAAAGAAGAGATGGCGGCTGGGATCAGAATCGATGATACAGTCAAGCCATGAATTATGGCTGATAGTGGACCAAATTGCGAATTGAAGCTCTTCATCACTGTCACGGGACCAATGATGCCCGTGTCCATACTGGAAGCTCAAGTTAGCTGTTTCATCTCACGGAAGGTGAGTTGGGGAAAAGAGAGCCTAAAATACCCGAAAAGGAAGCCTCCGAAAGAGCAGAGAATTGCTGCCAGGATATACGGCTGGGGCAATTTGAATGACTTGGTTAGATGCATCTTCGTAGAGTGTTCGCGTTGATCAGGTTGTAATAAATGCTTGTGTGCCTTTGTCACGATATATCGTGACAAAGGTGAAGCAATTTGACGGGACTTGAGAAAGAGAGAACAGGATGCGCGGTTTGCATCACCCATCGTGGGGCATACATAGTGCTCTGTGACATCAAGGCTGCTTTGTCATGGTGTACTTTCTTCGGCCTTTCACAAGCTTAATGCCTGCTCAGGCTTGGCAGTATCCTAATCCATCAGACTCTTAACACTCTTGCCCTGGCTTTCGTTGATGATGGAAGTTGTTAATTCTATTCAGAGATTCGTTGATTGTTGATCTAGAGACTTCGAGGTCTCTACATATATCATTTTTAGAGAATATTTTTGATCAAGGCATGAAACAACTCACAAGATGCGCCTGGGAATATACTTCCTATCGGGTTATTTGTTAGTGCAACAGGGATCATCTGGGCAAAGAAACCCTGCCACACTAATAATTAATCCCCCGAGTACCTTAGTGTGATTGTCGAATCGAATCGGATACAAGCTTTTAACCTGGCCCAGGGTACCTCGTTGGGCCTCGTAGGGTTGGGCTAGGTTTATGTCGCGAACCCCAGGGTCGGGTTGCGTCGGGTTAATGCCAAGAACCCTGGACTGACCATTTACTCCTTCTCACCTAGTAATGCAATCTACCTGGTAATGCATCGCGCTAGCAGGGGTTCTAGGGTTAGATATTTAGGGTACGCAGAGAACATTATCACCATCAAAGAATTCTTATCAAATATGTCTTTCTATTATTAAAATAAGTCGAGAAAGATTTGTTACGAACCTAGCTCGAAACAGCGTAATATATAATCTACGACACAACATGTAGCACGAAGCACGATTATTTGCGCGTTCGATAACTTGATAGGCGAACAATGCTTAACATGTTCGACAATGAGCTAAGCGAACAATGTTCGACATGTTCGATAGCGAGCTAAGCAAACAATGCTTAACATGTTCGACAATGAATTAAACGAACAATGTTCGACATGCTCGACAACGAACATAGCGAACAAGAGAAAATTTTCTTTAATATATAGATCTTTAAATACGACTTTTTTATGAATTGTATTTAATTTATCTTAAGTTTTTACTTATTGTTACGACTATTAAGTTGCAAATTCTTGTTATTAAGTGATTGCTTGCATTGCTTGAAGACGTCTACAAATCTCTTTAATAACATAACTTTTTTTAATACTTTTGACTAGAGTATCAACGTAACACTTTAAACACTTTAAGAATGTTTGTATTAAATTAACGCGCTTCTATTTCAAACATTAGCTCAATAGCATTATGTCGATTCTTTATTGATAAAAACGACAAAATAAGAATTAACAAGTCTAACGTCTATCATGAAGATCGAATTGATCTAAAGGATTAATTTATGCAAATAAATATTTATTTTATCTTTTATCTTGTTTTAGCGAACAAGAAGACGATTTTCGCATTCACATTTTTTAGAGAAAGAGTTCAACATTAACTCAAGTTAAATTTACGCAAATATTTGAAAAATATGACAAAAATTCTCGTGCGATGTTCACGAATTTCGACAACTTTAAGAAAGAGCTTCGAAGAATCTTGAAAACATTTAACGAAAAACAAATTGCAAAAAAAGTGATTTAGCATCTAATTTAACGAATTTTTGCAATAGATTACGTAGCAAGATTCTAGAAGTATATCAATCTTATTAAGTGAAACGATGTCGCACTTATAACAATGTTTCGACGAAATCTTAAGAACAATTTTAAGAACGAAATTATGTGCGATAACAAATTCATTAGCGATATGTTTAAACTTATTAAAGTAGTTATTGATTTCGACAACAAACTATATGAAAGAGCTATAAAAAAGCGATACAATTAATTTTACGAAAGAGTAGAAATCTTCTTTGAATTAACGATCAAATATTATTAGAGAGAATCTCGTTCTAATTAGAAGTACAATAATTTAGACTATCGTAAGCTTGCATCTATGAAATTGAATTTTACTCAACGACGCAAAAAGAAGAATTCTAGAAGAAAGCAAGATAATAAACTCTAGAAAACATACTATTTATGTAGCAAATCAAGTCACTTCGCAAGAGATTATCGATTACGAAACTTAATAAATCGTCGACAAATCAATGTTATATTAAGAGAGATATTTAATAGTTAAAACAACATTAGGAAGCAAATCGACACAAAGACAAACACTTTTAAGACTAGATTAAACAACAATTACTATTTGATAAAGAATTTAAATCAATTATAGAAAGTTCTAGATAAAACATTATTAAGCAAGGCACTCGCATTTACGCAAGAAGTCAATCGAGCACTTTAGAAGACTATTAAATTTTATACTCTAGTTATCGACTTAGACGAAAAATATAACTAAAAGAACTTCCACAAATGCATAGAAAACATCACGAATTATCTCGAGACTTTAGTTAGCTCATCGAAGATCAAAAACAAATGCGAGAAGAAACTAGAAAGCAATGTTACTACAAAAAAGAACATACTCGACATAATTATGAAACAATTGAATCTTATTAAGGCAAACGCACGAATGTCAATGCTTAAACGTGAAGAAGTTATCATTAAAGAAGCAAACGACTTACACGCAAGTCTTAGTTGAACAACTTGCTATAACGACTTATGCTAGACTCATCTAAAAGAGAAGAACGAAATCAATTGATTTTCTAGAAAATTAAGATTAACAATTTAGTAGCAAAAGAAAGCTTAGCGTAGATAGACGTTCGAAGTAGAAGTTATAACATAGAAGCAAAGAAAAGTTCAAATTTCTTAATAAAGAGTATATCAAAGAAATGCAATATGTTAGCCCAATAATAGCAACTAAACTTAATAGCATACGCACGATGTTTTATCACATCAATTAAGATTAATGATCGTTAACTCATAGCAATGATTAATTTTAATGCGATAAATAATTTTATAACTAGAGCTCTTGTAAAGAGAGAAGAGTATTTTACTTAAAAAAAGTTTAACGCTTACAATTTAATGATTGTAGATAAAAACTCGTTACTCGCAAGAAATGAAAAAGTAAACAAAGAAACGAAATTACTATTGATAGCTATTTAACAACATTACGAAAAACTAATCTTTAATATAGTGAAAATAATTACTCATAATATCGTTCTAGAGATGCCTTGATTAAAGTAGCACAATCTAGAAGTTGACTAAAATATACAAGTACTTAGATTCGTGAAATGTGATCACGCAATTCACATTTAATCTACGCATTAATAGCGTTCGATAATAGATAAAAGATTAAGTCGAAACTTGATCGCAAGTAGCAAATTTACATTTTCGCAAAAGAACGATCTAATGAAATTTAACTTGATAAACATTGACAAAGATTAGTTAAATCACAAAGTTAAAGTAAGTGAAAAAACTACGAATTTTTTGAGAGCTCTAAACTATTTAATACAACGAGAAAATCGCTAAAGTACATACTACGAATATACAATAATTGAGAACATCTATTCTAGAAAGAGGAAACGACTAAGATTTTATTTAAACATTAATCGTAAGATTACGAAATTAAACTTAAATTAAGCAAGCAACTTACGTTTGAACTTATATATGCTTTATTTAAAAAAAGCTAAAAACACTTCGCGAATATCTAGCAAAAAACGAAAAAAAAAGAATTTATTAAAAAATTCTAGTTATAGACAAGATACTTAATTCTCTTTGTATCTAAGAAGAACGAAACTCTTCGTCTATGTGTTAATTATTGGAAGCTAAACAATATTACGATAAAAAATCAATATTTATTATTCAACATTAGCGAACTTTAATCGATTGTCTAAAGCAAAGTACTTTATCAAACTAGACTTACGAGAAGCGTACAACTAGATTAGGATAAAGATAGAGAAGAAGTAGAAAATAGCTTTTCGCACACAATATAAACTATACAAATATACAATAATGTTGTTTGAACTTACGAACGCCTTGACAATGTGTCAAAAAATAATTAATAATGCACTACGACAATATCTAGATCAATTTGTCATAGCATACTTGAATAACATCATGATTTACTTAAATATCTTGAAAGAACATGTGAATTATATCTTCAAAGTATTAGAATGTCTAGATAGAAGAAACTTACATCTTAAATCAAAGAAATGCGAATTTCATTAAAAGAAGATTAATTTTCTTAAATTTGTCGTTGAACGACATGAAGTACGCATAAATCTCGAAAAGCTATAAACAATTAAAGAATAAAAATTATCTATTAACGTTAAAAAAGTTTAATTCTTTCTAGATTTCATAAATTATAACAAGAAATTTATTAAAAACTACTTCGTTAATGCAATATTATTGACGAATCTTACGAAAAAGAAGACGCCATATATATAAGAACTAGCAAAAGAAAAATTATTTTAGAATCTTAAGCTAGAATGCTTAAAGAAATTAATACTAAAAATGTACAATTTACAATTATTAAGCAAAATTGAAATTGACGCATTAAATCTAGTTATCGATGCATACTTTAGTCAAGAGCATAAAAATAAATAACACTTAATAATATATCTTTCGAGAAAACTTTTGTTAGTCGAACAAAATAATATTTACGACAAGAAACTATTCGCTATTGTAGTTTTCCTAGAATTATAAAAAGTATACATCGAAGAATTATCAAAACTTACGATTCTTATAGATCACAAGAATCTTCTACACTTTATTACTATTAAATAGCTTAACAAAAGACAAATGCGATAATTAAAGCGACTCGAACAATACAAGTTTAAAATACAATATACGCTAGATAAAAATAACGATAAAGCAAACGCACTTAGTAGAAGAAGTGATCATATAAAGACGAAGAAATCGTTTAATTACAACATATTTAAGATTAACAAAGACGAATTACTTTTAGCAAACAAGTACGAGCTAAATACTACTTTAAGAATACTTAAAGATAATAAAAAAGAGTTTCTAATAAAGAAAGAAAAACTTTAGATATTTATCAACAAAATTAACGAATATATAAAGAAATATTATGATAAATCATTGCAAGAGCATCTAGAAGTGATTAAAATTCTTTAACTTTTACGCTAGCATTGTTAGTTTTCTTAGATAAGACAAGTTGTCGAAACATATATCAAGCGATGTCTTAGCTATTAACAAAATAAACATAATACATATGCGAACTATGACAAGATTTAATATTAGAAATTATTTGAATTGTTATAAGATAAAGTTACGATAAACTTTATTATTAAGTTGTTCAAGTTGATGAATCTAGCAATTGAAGATAGATATAATTTGATACTAGTAATAATTAACAAACTTATCAAGTACTCACATATTATCGCATGCAAAAAGAAATTTATAATAGAACAACTAGAATACATTGTATTGAATCGACTTATACGATATTATAATATACTTAAAGAACTAATTAGTAACAAAGACAAGCTCTTCACGTCTAACTATTAAAAGACATTTCTACTAATGTTAGAAACAAGATTTAGAATGTTCATTGCCTATTACTCGATTACGAATGATTAAATAGAGCGAACAAATTAAAGTTTAAAGCAATATCTAAGACACTACGTTAACAATACTTATAGCAATTGAATATCACTTTTATCTATAACTTAACTAGCATTAAATGCAAAGATTTCGAATATCACTAAAGTAACTTTATTCTTCGTCAACTATAATAGAGAACTTAATCTCTTTGGAAAAGAGCGAAAACATTTATTAGCTCAATTAGTTATCGAAAAAATAGCGACAATAAAAAAGATATATGATAACATCTTAAAGATGTAAGAAAGATCGATCAAATATTAAAACAAAAGACGAAAAACGACATCTCAATTGAAGAAAAAAAATAAAATATATCTTTTTATTAAAAATCTTAAGACAAGAAAGTTAAGCAAGAAATTAAATTATATCAAAGTTTAATCGTTTCTCGTCAAGAAAGCAAAGAAATCAATAAATTACGAACTCGACTTACTTAAGAACGCCAAAGTATTTTTAGTATTTTATATCTTATTATTGAAATCAATCGACTTTAGTACGTCTATATAGAAAACAATTTATTACAAAGTTCAAGAAGAAAGCAAGTACGAAGTGAAAAAAATTCTAAAGCAATAAAATTAAAATTATTTAATCAAGTGAAAAAAATATTCTATCTCAAAAAATACGTAGAAACCTAAGAAGAACCTTGATGACTACTATGATTTTATCTAGAAATTTTATGGAAATTCGAAAGATCATTTAGCGTAGCGAGAAATAATCAAAAGACAAAAGACGATTTAACGAAAATATTCGCAACAAAACAATTGAAAAATTCAAGAGCATTCGACTTCTTTATTTTTGACAATAAACATAGTGTTTTTCGTTTCGTCTTCGCATTAATTTATTTTAAAATCTTTTTATTTCGTAGCAATCGAATTATAAAAAATCGAAGAATCGAATCGCTTAAAGTAGTTTAATCGATTACTATAAGTAGTTTAACGCAAGACGCGCTAAACTACTTTAAGCGATTCGATTTTAAAAAATCGTCGCGACTCAATCTTGGCGTCGAGTCGAATTAAAGAGATAATATTATAATCTAGTTCGACAATTAGTTTAATAATAGACTATATTAATATATTTCGATCTATTATAAATATAAATATTCTTAACAAGCAATAGTATTGCTTAATTGTCTTCTATAATTTGTATAAATCATGCAAATTTGTATGCAAAGTTCTTTAAAACTTCGACGCAATTTAAATGATCTTTAAGATATTTAATATAATTAATATTCTTTAGTATTTATATAATTTATAAATCTTTCTTGCAACAAGTCGATAAAGTTATATATTTTGCTTTAATAATTAATGTCGCAATTAACTTCTATTTGCGAGATTTTTATAAAACAAATTCTTTGTTTATTATAAATACGTATTCAAGAATAAATTTTTTGTCTAGTTAATTAACAATATAATTTAAGTCTAAGTAGACAACAACGTATAAACTTTTACTATTGTTATATATTTATTTTTTGTCGACAATAAATTAAAGATATTGCAATAGTATTTTTAAAGCTTAATTAAAATATTTAATTAAATTAACAAAATATTAACTTAGTTGTTTTATTGCAAATACAATATTTAATTAAATATAATTTTGTTAATTATTATAATATTGTTATTAATACAAAACTAAATAACTTTAATTGTTAAATAAGATTTATACTTATTAAGAAGCAAACAACAATATTAATTTTATCGACAATAACAAGTCTACAATTTAAACAATTGTTAAAATTATTTAATATTTATCTTATTATTTATCTATTTGCTTTTCGTAATAGATATAGATTTATCTTGTAAATTGCACGTAACAAAAATATTTAATTAGATATATAAATACTCTTTTTCAACAAAAATCAAATACAATAATATAGTTATTTTGTCGATATAGATATACTTAATTATTAATACTTATTTGCGCAAATTGCAATACTTATATAGAGATTTGTCGATATTTTTGAAATATTTATTACAAACAACTTTAAGAGTTTCTAATAACTCTTAAGCAAAGTTCTTTTTATCTATATTGTAGATATTTAAAAGAAAAATATTATAGCGTTCTATTGTTTGTTAAAAGAACAAAAATTACTTTTAAATATTTTTGTAACAATTAAAGCAAAGACAATTATATTCGATTAATTAAAATTAATTACTATTAAGATTAGTGTAATCGTCGAGTTGAGTTTCAACTCGATCGAGTTAACCCGCCCAATCTTGATTCTAGAATTAGGCAAATTTTCTAGCTTAATAGAGTGAAACGAACGAAGAATGCGCGTCGAATGTCCAACTTGATTCACTTAATCACGTGACGTCACATGACGCGCTAATCGTATGTGACTAGCGTGAACTCTTCATTAATCTAATCGAGCTAGCTTGAATCTTGCGTTAGCTCAATTGAGTTAGCGCATAAATAAAATAAGATAAAATAAGATAAGATAAGCGAATGCTAACGCGACGAAGTTAGCTTAAATTTTTGGCATTAACTCGACGAAACTCGATCTTAAGATCAAGTTCGCGCCTTAATTTTGACCCAACTCTACGAGACCCAAGAGAGTGAATCAAGTTAAGAAAAAAGTGTTCGACTTGACTCAACGATCACACTAATTAAGATACAAATAATGTTATAGAAACTTTTGTATATAATTAATATTTAAAGAATGCTTAATAATATTAATATCTTTTCTAATTAAGAACTTTGTTGTTATTAATTGAACTTAATAGATGCGCAACAATTATTCTTAAATTTGCATTAATTCGATTTATATAATTAACAACTTTTTCTTCTCTTTAATAATGCGTTGCTTCTAAATATGTATTAGCTTTGTAAACTTTGTAATCTTGCGTAAACGTCTTAAAAAGATGCTTGAAACAATATAATAGAAGTTTGCAACAATTCTAGCTACAAACAATTTGAAAGAATTCTCAATATATAAATAGATCTTATATTAACTTTAAAGTATTCGAAACGTTGCAACTTTAATAATACGCGAGTCTTAATTAATTAGACTCGATATAATTGATTCTATCTTAGATATAAGTTTTAAATCTATATATATAGTATTGATAATTCAATAATTCGATTAGTAATGCAGGTGCTTGATTTTAGAAATTTGAATATATTCTAATTCTAAGATATTAAATTTTAAAGCCTCTCTACTAGCGCGTTGCATTACTAGATAGATTGCATTACTAAATAAGAAAAAGTATTATTTTATCTTATCTTATCTCGTGGTAACTTTGGCATTTTGTAAAGCGAAATTCACGCGAGTTACGCGTCGTAAAGAATTAAGAAGATCAATAGAGATTTGCGCGCAAGTTGATGAGCGCTCTACATTGTTCTTATTCGAGGTTAAGACAACTCGCGCTTAATCAATAATAGAACGACTTAAACCTTTAGCGTCTCGAAATTAATGAAACGATTAGTTCAAAACTCCTAGTCTTAGACGTCGTCGCTTCATAATCGCATCAAAGTACTACGCTCTCTCAACTTATACTAGTCTTCACAACATTCACAATTTATTCTCTCTCTTTCTTATCGATTTCAATTTATCTCTTTAAAAACAATCTCTTTTTTCAAATTCACTTTATCGCTCTTTTTGAATTATGATCATTCTAATACACTATCTCTTTTATCTTTTTTACGTCGAAGATCAATCTTACTTCTATTTAATTCTTATTATTCACATTCTTTCGCGCGACTTTTAGATCGACGTTTTCGTCGATTTTCTTTTCGACACAACGCGTCATCTCTACACTTATCGCATTACGATTTTTTCTCTCTCTAGTCTTCTACGCTCTTCTAACATCGAAAATGTTATTAAGATTGAGACTATAACGATGATTGTGTTCGTACAAATATGGAATAGATAGCAAATCGAATAACAAAATTAAAGTTGACAATTGTTAAAGAATAGAAGACAAGTAGAGTGTGATGTGTTTAATTCGATGAGAGCGATAATTGAAGCGAGAATGATAACGAGTCGCGAATGAAAAGAGATAATAAAAGGAGTTAAATGAAGAAGAATGATGAAAGAAGCGAGGCTAGGGGGGTTGCTAGAAATGATAAGATATATGAAGTGAAGACATGAAATTAAGAGAGAAAAATAAGAGAAAATAATTAATAAGATGATGAAAAAGATAAACTCAATAATGCTTGTGAAGAAGAAAACGAAGAAAAAAACGATAAAGAAATAGAACAACGCAATGATAATCAAATACGACGAGATAACTTGATTTGAAAAAGACTCGAAACGACGTTATAAACGAAAGTTAAATTAAAGATATTAACGATTTATTATGAGTACGAAATCGAAAACTTTGAGAACTTTTGAAAGATAAAAGATTGTAAGTTCACAACGAAAGTCTTCAAATTATACTAGCTATATACGTTTATCTTGTGACACTTATTTCCTTCATTTTGATCAACGTATTTGTGAACTACATGCTTTAACAAAATGAAATGTGTATTTTTCGCTTTATAGATGTTGATAGTGACGCTCTTCTTTTAATTCGAGTGGCTATCTATTATGTGTTTGCGCATTGCATGACTTCTATTCTTAAAAATCGAATTTAATGTTTATCACTTTTATTATGACAAATCTTGTCAATCTAATTTCAAGAAATAAGTTGTTCTAGAATTGTCGTATAATACGCACGAGAAGTCTAAGAAAATCTTAAGATGATCTAAGATTTAGAAATTTTTAATCTATTAAAGCGCATCAAGTGAGCTTTGAAGTCGCTCGTATAATAACGTCGCTTTATCGCGTCGTTACAAAGAGCAAAGCGTTTAAAAAAATAATCTATAGATGATTGCGTTGTTTGTCAAGTAATATCACGTAATAGTCGATAACGTGTGTTTTTTTATAAAAACGCTTTTTTCGTGCATTGTTTTATGATTATTCGAAATTAAATTAGACATTCTTAGCTTAAGAGAATAGTTCTTTCACGATTCTTGTAACGATATTTGATAATTTCGTGCTATAATCTATGAAAAGATTGTGCTAACAAATAAGACAAGTTGCGCAACTTTATTCAATACGATTATTCAATTAAACATTGCTCGATTTAGTTAGCGTAATCCCAAAAGAACAAGTAGATCTAACGACTTAATAGTTTCAATTAAATTAGTATTTAATTATTAAATATCTATTTAATTGACTTATCACTTTATTCAATTACTTCAATTACTTGTCTAGGCGTAACTTGTAAAGATTATAATTATCTTCTCTATCGTCGTCGTCGTTATTGTTGTCGTTATGCTTAGAGATGTATTTAAAAGTTATTTTCACGTTCTTGATTTAAACATTTCTTCGCGATAATTGAAGTCTTTGCAATCATTGTTGTCTTTGCGACTCTTATAATCATTGTTATCTTTGCAAGTCTCGCAATCTTCAAAAAACATACAACGATTATCTCGTAAACGAAAAAAAACGATTTAATTCAAATCAAAGTTGTTTTAACAATTGTTAAAAAAGAGAAAAAAACAAATTGATAAAAAACATCAAAAAACAATTACACAAAAATTGAAAAAAAAGAATGTCGAATTAAATGCAAATGATAATATTGATCTCAACTTTTATACTTAAAACATTGTTAATCGACGTCGTATTTCTAACACTTCTAGTGTTTTTTTGTCGTTAAAAATCTCTACTTCTTATGTCTTTCATAGACGAAAAAAAAATCAATAACTAAATTAAAAACTTAATTACGATCAACGATTTATAAAGAAGAACGATATTATTTTTGTTAATATGTGCGTAACTAGATTTGCAAAATATAACATCAAAATTATGCAACGTTTTTAGAATAAAATTAGAAAGAAATTCGAAACAACAATAAATCATAAATATGTCGACGTTAGTAAACAAATAAAGCACTTAATAAATAAAAGAAAAGCAAACATTAAAGTTTTACACAAATCTAGTTATGCAATACGAGATAACAATTAAATTCAAGTTATTAATAAATAAATGTCTACATTCGCAACATATTAAAAAACGAAAAATCAAAAAAGCTCTTTGCGAAAGAAAAAAATAAAAAAGAATGCAAAACACAAAAAGAGAAAAAACAAACTTAGTTAACAACTAAAGAATAAATTGAACTACGAAGTCTTTTTTTTTTTTTTTTTCTTTTTCGTCGTTTTCGTTAGCAATAAGAAGAGTTTCAAAAATTAAAGCAATTTCGAAGATAATAATTTTAGTATATTCTTTAACGCAAAGAAGAATGCAAGGAAATTGAAACTCATAATAGAAACAAGTCTTTTATCTAATAACGATGCAATAATAACAAAAGATTTAGATTACGAAGAAGACATAAATAATAATTAACATATAAGAGTGTAAATTTTATCTAAAGACGACAACAATTATTTATCTATATTTTTTGAATTTTTATTAAATGAATTTACATCGTTAGAGTTTATAGAACGTTAAAGAAGCAAGATTGCAAAACAATCTTAAAGTAATAAAATTTTTTTAAAGAGATTTAAACAAACGTATGTCAACGTAATAAACAACAAAGACTTAGGCGTTTTGCAAGACACATTAATCAATTACTTCAAAAATCGAACGTCATCGACGAAAAATTTATTAAGACAAGAATCTTTACTAAAGAAGATAAAGAATACGTTTGAAAAACATTTAATAAAACATATTGCGAAAGTCTTGAAACTTAGACGTTATTTTAAGAAATCGTTGCATAAGTATTATAAAAAATATATTCATTTTTAATAAAATAATTTGTTTGAAGATTTGATTAAACTTAGCGAAAATATAAAGAAACTAAAACAATTATATAGAAGTAGTAAAAAAAAATTCGTGACAAGTAATGCAAGAAAGAAGAAATTCGCAACAAATAATGCGAACGACAAGAAAATCAAAACAAGTAATGCGAACGACAAGAAAATCGTAACAAACAATAAAAGAAATAGAAAAAGAAAAACGACAAATAACTTAAAATTAAGAAAGTAAATCGTGACATTAAATGCGAAAAGAAGATATTTTTGCGAAAATATCTATAATTTGAAACGAGAAATATTATTATCGCATTTTCTTTTTCGAAGCTTCGTAAACTTCATTTGAAAAAAAAAGAAACGACAAAATATTTAATTATTAGACTTTCGTATACAATATTGTCTCTTTCAAGAATGTTAAATATATATTAAAGAAATGTGATGCGCGAGTTGCAATACAAATAAGTATGAACTACATTTATTTTGTTAACAACTTAAAATTTTATCTTTAAACAAAGAAAACAATGATTTAACGTTTAATCGCATTTGCGTTAATAATATCTTTAAAAAATTCTTAAACTAAACAAATAAAATTTAGGTCGAAAAGTGTTTACATCGACGACATTATTCACAATCACAATTCTTTATTAAATTAATCAAGAATTTCTAATTATTAAAGATATATAAATAATTATGTTATCGCAACGATTTAATGCAATAATAATAAAAAATAACGAAAGAAAAGAAAAAGAACGAAAATCGTCTTTAAAAGTTTAATTTAAGATTTTTCTCTATGTTTTAACAATTAAACAACGACAACAAGATTTAGAGCAACAAACATTAAAGATTAGCACTAAAAAATCTTATTAAAACTAAATATATATATAAACACAAAAGAGAAAATCTAGTACTCTTATAATGTAAAGCTTTCGAAATCGCTAAAGACTTTATTGACTTGCAAATATTTTAAAAGATTAGAAGATCGCATTGCAAAGCAAGATTCTATTTAATTATTTTATAAATACATATAGCAATTAGTCAAAAGAATTGTCGCTAAATAGAGATTTTTAATTAATTATAATTTGACTTTTATTTGCGTCTTAAAAGCATTAAATTTTTACAAAGTTTAAGTTAAATCAAAGAAGTTTTCGACAATAATGCGAGCTCTAAACATTCGTTTGTTAAAAAAAATCTATTTTTCGTTTATATAATTTAAATAGAAAGACATGATATACAATTAATAAATATAGATTTTATTGTCGTACAATTAAAGTTTTCTTCAATTTTTAAAAAGAGTTTTTAATCGATTTTGCAATTCAAACTTCTATAGCATTATAACGTCGTTTATTTTGTCTTTACAAAAATCGTAAATAGATTCTATTAAATCGTTCGAATAAATAATGATTAGTTAAATTATTTCGTGTGATTTTTTATAACTAAAGTAATAGAATTTTTGTCTCACATTTGACTTGCAAAACTTTTAGAAAATTCTATCAATAAATTCTTATATAGTGCTCTTGTTTTTAATTTTTTTAATTTTTTTCATCGCTTTAACGTATCTTTTGATGCGTATATAAATAAGCGTTGAATGTTATCGAAGCATATTGTTATATTAAATTTCGAGATGTTTAAGAAGATTGTTAAGAACGCAAAAGAAATAAAAAAAGAAACGATTAAATCGTTTTGTCAATTTAAATAGCTAACGAAAATAAAATAATTTGTATAAAAGACAACAAAGAGCGAGTTCGAAAAATGATTTAACACGATTGCTTTATTCGATGATATCGATAATAAAGTAATTAACAAGTAATCGAATTTTCTTCTTATTAAATCGCATTATACGACAAAGACGTTTAGAGAAGATTCGATCTAAATCGAATTTAAATCTTTTATATTTCACTAATTTAATGTATAAATGTTAAGAATCGTCGACGAGATATTAACTCAAAATAACGACAATGGCAAGGGCAAGAACGATAGCTATACGTATGCTTTGGTCGTCGTCGATCAATTGAGTCAATTGAGTCAATTGAGGCATGCTAAATAGAATGAAAGAAATTGAGAATGCACATTATTAATGAGAGAGAACGAAAATTGATCAAATACGATAATCACTAGGTTGCGATCCATATTACTCGATCTGGTATAGCGCGGGCGGGCTAGCGGTCCTAGACCCCACTAGCCCCCGCAAACCAATTGAATAATCGTATTGAATAAAGCTGCGCAACCTGTCTATACCCTCGTGTGTTGCGCCTCTTAGGGTCCAAGAAGTAATCGATCCATTGCAGCGCCGTTTGGGTCCCTTAGTCGGATATTGCTATGAGGGCAACAGGTGTCTCGACGGTTCAACCCATTGTTTATAGCCTTTCTGAGGTGGTCCGGCTTATCGTCATTTCGTCTGCACCCGGTTCTGGCCGGATGCTAAAGACTGCTTTACCAGAGTCTACGGTTGGTTGGAACAGGTTGGCCGGGATTGCGAAGCAGCCATTCATGGCAGCAGCGATGGATCCCGTAATATCCGATCCTGTGATATCCTTACCCAGGTCCGACTCCCCAGATCGTCCTCAGAACCCCAAGCAGTGACGGTATACATGTAGCAATTCTGGACCAGAAAGCCATTTATTTTCCAGTACTGCTGTTCTTCGAGCTGTGTATCTAATCCACCTGTCCACAGGAAAGAAGCTTCACTTAGCATCTCGGACTTCTAGCTCTCGAACCCCCAGCGAAGACAGTCAACGAGAGAAAAGGCAGTGAAATGGACCGGGAATACTTACAGCTATCGACTATTATGTGGAGATTAGTCTTGCATAATTCTACGTTCGCATCATCGCTGGAATTCATATCTGCCACAGTGGAGGCGTTACAGGGAGCGTACACTGTAGTGTCGAAGCTATTAGCATGACGAGCACTATGCCCTGCCATAGAATAAGGGCTTGAGACTCGCGAAAAGGGATGACCGCGGCCTGGATTAGGGCATAGTCTGTTTTGATCGGGATGCTGGTGGAGCAACAACTTGCATCGGAGCCGGAAGAATGTGGTGGATCTTGATTGAGGTACGGTGATTGACCCGCCATGATTAATTTATTGTCGCGCATCACAGCGCAGGCCCGGTCGATTGCCAGGGCTGCATCGTCTTTGTAGAATATCGCCATGGGCGTCGGGCTTGGACAGTGCAATGATTTGACCGTGGCTGCAGGTAGGTCTGGCGTGAGGGATGATGGATTATCAAATGGTGGCGGAGGGATGTGCGGCTGCGGCACCATTGCGAACACAACGCATTCGGTTGTGATACTTCCGCCATGTTTGTCGTTGGAGTCTGTCTCGCAGTTGTTGATGGTGTCATTCAAGTATGTTCGACAATCGTCCTGAGTCACCGTGTACTCGGTAGCGCCACTTGCACAACTAGCAGCCCAACTGACTGAGAGCGTACTGTTCTGGTCCATCCCTGGGAAGCTTTGAGAGGTTTCCAAGGTTGGATCGATCTTAACGAGGTGGTCTGCCTGTCCGCAAAAGGATACCACGTTATCGTAAGCTAAGCTCGCGCTTACGCTGGCTGTACCAGTATTCGCGCAATTGAGGCTCGTGGAAGTAGTGCTCTCTGATAGGGTCGAATATGGAAGGGGTATCGTCGCAGCGGCCATCTCTGTTGACAAGTCAACATAGTTGGATAAGTATGGGACCATCCAGGCCGTTGCGGTACTTTCGATGTTTGACGTAGTACTCGCGGGCAGAGTGCCCAAGATTGGGATTTTGTCGTCTTCAGCGCGATTCAGCGCTCTATTCTGAAACCGTTTGACCAGTCCAAAGACTGTCAATGTTGGCCACACAATCACCGACTTGGCAAGTCTAGCGACCACGAATTGGGCAATGTCTGCCTCGGCAACCTTGAATAAGTCACAGCACTGGCGCTTCCTTCCTGGATTACCGCGTGGCTCGTTCGCCGCATCTCCCACGGCTGACCAAATTGCTGGCGCTACTAGCATTTCGGTCTGGACGGCTGTGCTCCCACTACTCGTTACGGTTGACAATGCAAATTGGACGTATTGGGTGACCGAGGTCACTTGAGCTTTCCCGTCCAATGTTGTGGTCGAAGGAATGATTCCCAGTTCATTCGTGTTCAATGGGATCCATGACTGCTGTGTTGTGGCAGCAGATCCAGCTGGTGTCACGGTAACGTCGGCCTCGTAGGTTTGCCAGCTGTTGGAGTTCGGGTTGAAGTCTTCGATCATAAACCCTACCCATTGTTCTTCTTTCCACATGTCAGCCAGGACAGTAGAGACCGAGAAGCTCAAAGCAAGGAAACACCGAGTAGCGTGAACTGAGCGTCGTAACATCATGACGATGTCGCATATATGTGGTATATGGTGGTTGTTGAACGCTTTTTATATGATGGGACAGCTGGATCAGGCTACTCACTTGTATCGTATATAAGAGACTGGTCCGGACCAACGCCATTCTTTTCATCGCTGGTAGACCCTTCTAACACGGAATTCCCGAGGCTGAAATGACCAAGACTCTGAGAAAGGCGTAGCGACCTTGTATAAATTTTCGTTCTTTCCGAAAGCTTTTCTGGCTGTTCATGGGGTGGCGACCGATGAAAACTTTACCGTGCCCATTAGCAGAGAAGCCATACCATTTGAGGTCAGGAGAGATGCTACAGCAGAAGCAGCCAGGCGTTAGAGAGGAACATATTCCTAGCTCGATTTTGAAGTGTTGGCCTGAATCATCTCGGGACTCTTGTAGCAAACGGTGTCTCGTGGTCAAAGCCTCAGTCGCCTGGTGTCCAAATTTGCTGCCGAAGCTCCGATGACCGTGTTCCAATCTCTGTTTCTCAATATTCGGTTCAGCAATCGCCGAATCTGTAAACCTCAACTCATATTTCATACGCTTGGGTATCCGGATCCCTGGAGATATCTGTCAATCGAAGTAGGAGCAGTGTGCCCCCTGCCACTTATCGGAAACGTTCGGATCATCATAGAATCACCAATCGTTGCAGATGCTTCATCAGGCGGAAAAAGTCGAAGGGCTGAAGTCGTGTTGGCGATTCTTGATGGCCCTACCGCTAAACGTTTGAATTGATACAGCACAGCTCACACCGCGCCTCTTCAAGGCGCTGCGGTACCCAATACAAGCTTCGAACGCTGCACCGATTTTGCCTTTGATTGTAGATCCATAGAATGGTGCCCCTATTGTAGGCCGCTTAGCAGCCCAGCGTTTAGGAGTCTGGGGTCTGATATCGGCGTGTTTCGCGATTGGTTGCATGTTTTTATGTTGCCACTGCCTACCCAGCAGAGCTCGAGAGCGTAGGTCAGGCTATAGAGAAGGCGTAGTAGTGTTGACCTCGTGTTGCATTGTACTGTGCTCCGTTGGGAACGTCACAGGTTCCTAGCTGACTTTCATAGCCCAGTATTACATCAGTCGTTGGTGAGTACAGATCTACTAATCTGTAGATATATAGGTCGCCTTCGGGGGTCTTCCTATCAAGTATCGTTCGGTTCTGACAAAAAATTCAACTTGAGTTGATAAGATCATTGCTTCTTCTAAGTTTGCTCTGCGCTTACAACCACCTTCCTACTTAGGCACAGAGGCCTGGGGATTGTTGAACCACTGACCCAATCAGGGTACTCTATGAGACTGAATTTGAGTATACTCGGACAAAAGGACACCTTACCCATTTATCAATAAGGACATATCAATATCGAGGGGTTTCACAGGGGAGTCTCACTGACAGACTTAGTTCTCTGTCTGCGATGAAGAAATTTGCAAGCAAAAAGTTGATTTTTCCCGTCTCCAATGCGGAGCCAACAACAGCTGAAAGGTTTGCTGAGTTCACATCTGGCCGAGAAGAAAAACAGAGGTGGGGTTCGGGCTCGCCCTCCTTTGTCTCTTTAAGGGTTACCAAGGGAAACTTGGAGAAAGTGATCAGATTGCCGCGGATGGAGCGTTAGAAGCGCTAGCATACGCTCAATTCAGAGGTACTTAGCGAATGCAACATCTTCTCCCTACGTAGTGCGGCGATACGCTCATGCAGGACATGGTAGAGAGTAAGGATGCCGGCGATTAGACGAACGTACTCTGTAGGTCCCTCTACTGATACCAAACTCTTCTCGGTCTCAGGCGCTTTTGCCGGATTTCACGGGCTTGCTTAGCGTGGACGAAACCCAAGGTATCTGCCAACAAAAGTCGAGGTGACGAAACAGCTTTACGCTTACACGACAATAAGTGAAGCAGTTCGACTTATCCAGTGCTATAGACAAAGCGTAGTCAAGCTTTCTTTGACTTAGATGAGGCGGAACCACGAGTTTAGAATCTCTTGAAAGCGTGTGATCCAAAAGAATTGGGGCTTCGTATTCTGCAGGTGAGGGCCAGGAGCTGACCATATTCAAGCTTGGTTTGGTGTCGCTGCTTCCAAAGTGGGACCGTACTCGGACACTGTGGATGGGAAAGTAGTGATCTTTTGCGGTAGCGACGATCTCGCGTCAACTAATGCTAGGGGTGGCATGTTTTGAGACCAGCTGAACAGCTACAGCCCTGTCAAGTTGCGGCCTGGCATGACAGTAGCATGCAGCGGCGATTATGAGGCCTTTGGGTACCAACTTGCCGGGGGTGGTTTTGCCATAGTTCTATGCGACATTGTCCGCTTAGTACATTGCACGCGAGAACTAACGACTTGGAATTCTACCGCACCTATCAGTTTGAGGGATTCACGGTGGATGCAGCTAAAACGCTCATGATTTAAAAGGTTCTTCACGAATTTATCCACGTCGCTGATCCTATCAATCAGTGTACGTCGATTCCATCAGAGACTTCTTTCTGTGCCGGCGATTGTTCGCTGATGCTCATATCTAATTCCAAATGAATTGCTGGATGGCGCCAAGGAAGTGTATGGCTATGATACGATATTGCAAAACGGTTGTAGCGGGCAATATGTATTATCCAAGGAGAGCAAGTGGCATAATGCCGACAGTTTCGCATTTGTAGCAGCGGGTGAGCAACCTATAAAAGTAACTCAAGATATTCCACTGATATATGCTTACGTCTCGCAGCGTGGTGAAACCGGGCCCATTGTGTAGTGTCGGGTGAGTGGAAAAGACTGTCGTCGGTGAACGAGTAACCACCAAGGGGACCTCAAGCTTCACGGTGGCTGGCTCGTCGAGACAGGCGTAATCAGATGTACTAGGTCGATTGGGTGCTGATTGCTTGAGCACTTGGTCCATCCGGACTCATTCTTCCATTCTTAGAATTTTTTCCTATTTGTTGTTCTCTGCAAGTATACGATAGCAGTCAACGATTCGCCGCTCTTGAGACTGATTTACCATTGCGTGGTCATCAAGTTGGTACGATTTCCAAATGCATAGCTGCTTGACAAGGTCTCAGATACCACCTGGACAGGCAATAAAAATCCGCTTGCTGCCATGGTTACTCTCTGGATCGGACTCGACTCATGCTTCAGACGAGGCGTGTCTCTCGAACGATTGCCAATAACTAGCCTTTCCGTACAAGGAGCTTGATTTTGCTAAAGTCTCTGGAGGAGATAATATCAAGATGAAAGTGCCGATCTCAGGAAGTGTGCTGCATCAGAAGGTCGAAGAAGTTTTCGACGGCGATATACCCGTGAATCTTGACACCCAAGATAGCGGGTTCATTTTTTCTCTTCCAGCTCGGTAGGGGTCCCGAGCCACATGCTTGCTTCTATTGTGACGGAGATCAATTGTCGGTACTTTCCGATGCCCATTCCAATTCTTGCTCCTCGTCAAGGAGAAGCCTCGCGTTCTGAAGAGCCAACATTTCTCTGAGGTTGTTCTCTATCCTGTTTGAACCCTGCCGATCCAGTCTTGGGTCCCTTCTCCACGCTAAACCATTACTCGCTCTTTCCCGGACCTCTTGCATCAGCCGATCTTGGTATTCATTGGTTACTGGTCCAGTTCCTCGCTTTACTGCCAAGTCGTCCAGCTCCACACACGATATAGTAGCGAGGCCAGCTTTTGCTTCGTCATCGCGCACGCTGCGCCGAACGCTAAATCTTATCTGTTCACGAAGGCCCCAATCTTGAAGATCCCTAAACTTGTGAGAGACGCGAAAGGAACCTACATTGATGTCCAGAGCACTAAGTCGTGGGCACGCGACTAGGTCAGGTCCGCCGAGCCGTGCCGTTACCATCGCCTTCCAAATGTGGATCCAAATGTCGCGAACGCTGCTCAAGGTCACTGCTGGCTGCAGGGGTTGTTGGGGTTGCGCGATGTTCATCTCAAAATTCAATTCGAGATGGACAAGGGATGGGAAGCGGCTTGCTATTGCAGACAGAGTGTCAAGAGGCTGGAACGGCGTGAAATTATGTCAGATTCCTACTTCAAGGATAGCGAAGAATGATCGTTTCTGGGCAGGAGCATTACATACCCATTGTCCATCGAAATTGATGTCGAGGCCAAAAGTATGCAAAGTTTTCAAAGTTTCATCCAACTGCTCGAGATCGGCCAACGAGTAGGCGAACCGCTTACACAGCCCAGCCATATCTTCGTTCCCATGAATCTTCAGGCAGCGGAGCGTTGTCCCAAGCGGCTCAAGCATTTCAGGAGTGATGGCATGAGGCACAGCAGACGATCCGCCCGCCTCCAAAATCTCTAGACGCTGGTTTGCGAGTAGTGAACGAAGTAACGGTCTGACCTCTTCCACGTTGCTGAATCCTGGAAATGTGTCCAGCCGGATACGCAGAATGCGTAGACTGATGTGTTTGTATGTTAGAACAGTAATGTACAGGGGGTTGATGAGAGTGAGCTCCCTCAGAGTGGACCAGTCTACGAAGTCCGCAGATGGATGATCTAAATCCTTTTTGAGCAACACAAATGGCCCATCGACTTCCAGAGTCTCCAGCTGCAGAGGGCAATTTCGTTGACTTCGAAGTTCATGAGTGGTGTATGCTGGATCAAACGAAGTGCGTGACAAGATACAAAGTCTTCTGAGATTCGGACAAGTCGAGACTACGCGCAGTAGAGACTTGAAAGCTAGCATTTGCTGGTCATGGACGTTTATAATCAACGATTTCAGGCATGGAGAATGGGCAAGCGGTGCAAGAATCGACATAAGGTCAAATCAATATGGTAGAGAAATGTCAAGACGGCAATTGGGATGGTACTGGTGAAGCGTGTGAAGAAGCAATGGCAAGATTCCGGATCGATGGTCCCAGGCACTTTCTTCAGGGCTTAAAGTACTCATGTCGAAGGAGAGCTCCACTTGGTAGATCAAGCGTTTCAACCCGGCAAGTCTCGGAATTAGATCGATCAAAACGTCCAGGCAGTGTTGACCCTCATCACCGGAGTGAAGGAGCTCCGACGGGAGCAGAAAGATGTGTATCTCCCGAACAGAGGCAATAAGACTTTCATCACTCGACACATGGTGTAGCAGTCTCTGAATGCGCTGATGCCTTCGCCTGACGAAAGTGAGAGAGAGCGTACGATAGAGAAAGCGCTGTGCGAGGACGTTGAGCTTCTTGGAGGTAAGACAGATTTGACCCAGTGACTGAGGGTGCGTCTCTTGGAGCTTAAATCATATCAGTGTCGATCCTGATAGTATGCTCGGGAAGGAATCGACTATAACGTACGATGCTCAAGATCTGCCAGACTGTGTCATTGTCCAGAGTGCCGAGGATCGACATGGCGACTTCCAGAATGAGGACCCTAGTTCATGATCATTTGCAACCGTGATTCGGCTGCATGTCTGATAGGTTTCGAAGTCGTAGTGTCCTCGAAACGCTTTCGCCCCTCGACGTTGGACGTGGTAAAAGATAAAGTACAGGCAAAGTAGACATCGCTTTCCCTACAGTGGTTAGAATGCCAAGGTCCCATCAGCTGCATTCTGATAGGCTGAAAGCCCAAAACTACTGTACAGCATGGCAAGAGATCTGATGCATTGAGCATTTCTGAAGCCCTTATGAAGTTCGGGAACCTTAACAGCAGCCTGATAGATATCAGTTATGACTTCAACACATGTCTATAGAGTGCGCGAGAAAGCAAAGGAGGTCAGAAAGCTGAACAACCAAAGACGGCGACAGAGTGGAACTGAGAGGGAAATGATGTGCGAACAGAGCTCGGTGTGATGCACATGGTCAATGTGAGCCTAGTGGAAAGCAAAGTGGAATGGGACATATCTCATAGTTTTGGCCGTAAGCCTATATGCCACATTCGTATGGAGCAATCATGTGTAGATTGGATAGAGCAAAACTTTACCTTATAGGAAGAGCTCAGACGAAAGGAGGCATACAAGGGGGCTGTGATCAGTACTGAGCAAGCTTTATCATCTCCTGACGACATCTCTGAGTTAGGGGATTGACGTTCGCCTACGCTGGAAATTGAAAAGTCGAGTAGCCAAAGCCTCGGGGGAAAACAAAGCATCTGGCTACGTAGCACTGTTGATTATTTTCACAAGGCTTTCGAAATGCATTCGTGTATGCGCAGCTAGCGTACCGCAGGCCGAGAATTCCAGCATGCCCACCACTCTATCCGTCCTTGTCTACACTGGTATTCATTCTAGCAGTCAAAGAGGTCAACTTCAATAGGTAAGGCACATAAACTGTGGGATTCCTGCTAGATCTATTTGACCGGTCAAATGCTATTTCGCATGCTCATTATCGAAATTGATGCACCCTAGGTACATGCGGGAGATCCATCGATCTCGTGACCATCACGAGCTCTTGATCTACCAAATGATTACGCCCCAGAATCGAGATCAGACAAGAGCATATCAGAAGGCCAGATATTGCTTGTATCGCGGATGCGTGCTGACGTCCTCGATTGTCACAAGCTCTTGCGACAAATCAGTCACTACTCCATAGTGCTCTGCCGTTGCTTCTATCCAACGACGAGCTTGATCCCATAATTGCTGTTCTTGCACCATGGAAACCAACCAGGGATCTCGGATTCGTAGATACGACAAAGTAGGCCGATGCTTCTCCAGGAATGTCGCGAGCGTCGTGCGGGCTATAGCTGCACCTTGTAGGCTGAGCTTGCTGAGTTTCGGAAAGAACGCCGGAGCTAGAAGACGTAATACGTCAAAATAACGCGCTTCCAGACCCCCAATCACGGATAGCTCTTCCAGAGAATCCAGCGAGAGGACCCAAGGCGACAATGGGTATTGATTGGGGACTTGAAAGGGCAACGTGAACGCCAAGTCACCAACCGTGGGAGATAGCAGACTCAGCTCCAAGCGACGCAAGCCCGTCATACGAAGCTCGCGATCAAAGCCGTGATTCCCGATCAACTGCCAAGGATGCTCGACGGCTAAAGAAGTTATCGAGAAGCCATGATGCTCTTGCGCGGTGGCTAGGAGCCTCAGGTGCGAATGGTCCAGCAAATGTGCCGATTCGTCATCATCCCTTACACAACTCTCAACTTCACGCCTTGTCAAGTCCCGGGCATCCCAGTGACCGTAGTTGTCCTTGTCCACTCGTACTCTGATGGAGGACAGCCCCTTGTGGTCGACGGTCTGAACACGGTTGAGGTTGATAAGAAGATGCAGCCTGAGTTCGGGAGCAGTATCGTGTAACTCGTGTCTTTCCATCGCTCGTTCGCCTTGGAACCAATACATATATCTTGTGTAGCACTCGTCGACCTTTCCAAAATTGAGTCGGCTACAAGGACCTCCGTCCGGAGGCTGCGTTCTCAAGAGACCCTGTAAGCCCCGCATGGATGAGGTAGCACGGCACCAGTCGTCTTTGTCTTCATAGCTTCCAAGAGGTACAAGTGTTGACAGCAGGATGGTCTTCACGCATGAGGCCAGGCGTGACCCGGCAATCTGATTTGAGCGTAGCCCAGGAATCGGAATGGTACCACAGAACCACAACTTCGAAGAGGAAAGGGGTAACGATTCGCTCAAAAACTTTGCTTGTCAGTCTCAGGCTCTTGTAGAATGGATAGACTTCGTTCCCGGCGCGGTCGTCAGGGTCCTCCTCGAAATTGTCTTGAATCTCTCTGGCATCTTTGGCCAAAGATACTATTCTTGTTATCACTTCACTAGGGAGATCCTTGAGAGTTGCGGTGAGTTTGGCAGAACGTGTGGATATCGAAGGGTCGTTGCAATCCTGAGCGCCACCAGGACTCGGCGTAGAATCTGACGCCGTATTCGGCATGGTTCAAAGTGGTCTTCGTTTAGTGTTTTGCGGACAGAGCCAGTACGGGTATGTTCCGTGAGATGTTAGATCAAAGCACAGCCGTTGGAAATTTCAAGCTCTTAAATATGTTATGCGAAGTGACGAATCAACAACCATGTGTCACTGTACTTCACGGGCCTCGGTCAACAGGGGCATTGTCGAGCAAAGCTACAAGAATATACCGGCTCGATAAAGCCGTCCGGCTCAACACATTTTTATCGTCGAACAACAATGAGACACACATCACTGATACAAGCCAGCTCGCCCGCGAGCTGGTCGATCCAAGGTTCTGCCGTAGGCGACGACGCTGCTCGGCCTTCCGAGAAGAACGATGTGACGTATCGCATGATGTATAAGTGAAGTTCCACTAGAGAGGCGGTGCTACTGAGGCGAAATCGAGGATCATAATGGTCGTCGAAAAGTGTCGAGTCTGGCTGGAACTTAGACGGAGACAAGGGCCTAAGGCCGGAGCTAGGAGCCTCTAGCCTGATTTCACGAGAGGAAATAAGTTTCACATGAGGTGCGAAATGCCAGTAAAGCCACCAGATACCGCTAGTGATGAGTCAATTAAGAAATTTGAAGCCTCAGCTATTGGCCTGAAGGCCATAATGGTGGGCGATCGATAGCTGATTCGCTGGAGCTCTCGACCACGTAACTCGAAGGTAAACACCGTAAGTCCGAGGATTAGACCGAAAGATGGACCGGGCAAATACGAATAGCCGCCTATTCTCTCGGGGCTCAATTGCTTGGGTAAGCTCTGGTCCGTTCGAGATGGCGAACATAGCACTTGCTCTTGAGGAACAGTATATAATGCGTGAAGAGGCAACTTGAAAAGAAAACAGAAATCAAAGAACATAACCCGAGATATTTGCTCCACCAAGAACATCGGGACGATAACGAGACTGAATGTGTGTACAAGGTCTACTGCCTCAGCATATAAGGAATCTTATCAGTAAGTATCACCTACCTCAGCTGCACAAGGCGTTCATTGACAATGTTATACCTCCAGTGTCCAAGGATATCGACGCCATTGCAGCGCTTCTGACCAGCTACCAAGACGCTCTCAATGCCTCCAGTATCGACAAAGTAATGGCTCTCTACGCTCCGAACGGAGTATTCATGCCGCAGCACTCCCCTGCCAGCATCGGCTCCGAAACGGTCAGCAAGGCCTATCATGGAATCTTTTCGAGTATGACTCTCCAAGTCCGTTTCAGCGTTGAAGAGGTAGTTCCGACAAATGCGGATTGGGCGTTCGCTAGAACAACTTCGGTCGGGACAGTGATCAAAGAATCCGGTGCTGAGTCAGCGGAGGCGAACCATGAGCTCTGTATACTCCAGAAGATCGGCGGCACATGGAAGATTGCGCGATTTTGTTTCTGCATGACGAACCCAGCACAGTGATTGTCCGGCCGTGTTTCGCCGCGCACGCATATGAGGGTAATGATGAGGTAGCGGATAGTAGTTGGAAGGCTTAGAGCCAGCACCACCAAATCAATCAGGAAATAGAGCAGACATCATTACAATGATAGATACACTTCCCCAAGATGTGTTCTGGCAGTACTGCCAGATCTAATGCTCCTGAAGGCTTACAGACCAGGCATGACATGACTTTTGATGAAGATTGTTGGTAAATCTCGGCCGGGGATTGGGTATGGTGGCGCAGAAGCTGCTTAACAGTGGATCCCCCACCTCGGGCCGACAAGCTACCGGCGCTTGCGGCAGGAGGTGGGGCTTCCACTTTTAGTCGCAATGCTGAGTGCCAAGAGATACTTCCGAGTAGCTCAGCCTTACCAATCGAGTCGAAAGCTTGGTAAGACTCTCGTCACCCAGGTTCGATCTCAGTGCATTCGGCTGCCGCTATAGGAGCCCAGTTCAACTGCCAAATTGGGCAGGACTTCCTTATGCTTCTTATCTGGACTCAAAAGATAACGGATCATCAGGCCTGCTTCTTCTAGATGGCTGACAGATAGGAGCGGCGATTATGAGGAAGTTCTGGGAATACAACATGCTTGAGGTATTCGAGTGTCAAGGCAGAACCGAAATCTTGCCCAGTCCCGCCAGTCTGTGCCACAAAGGACCATCTCTTCTTACAGGCTCGTTATCACACTCCCAGCCGTATGATTACATCTGAATCACCGTAATGTAAAAGCTGGGGACTTGCAGAGACCAGGAGCACTTCTTGCAGTTGATCTAACAGAGGCAGGAATTCAGGCACAAGCCAAAAACAATTTAAGTAGGTCACAATGTGCCTGGGTACAGGTCCCCCATCTTGGTTCAAGGAATAGCGCTAACGCTAGTGGTTTTCCGCCGTCTGCTGTCAATGACAGATGGACCACGGATACACTGGCTCAAAGCAGTAATTTTCGATGCGGGAATTCCTCAAATATCCACTGTTGAGGCTTGGTGAGCCCTTTGAGCGAGTAATTAGCTTTTGGGGAGGCGGCAGTTTTCCATTTTCTTAAGTCAATATTCTTTAATATATAACTTCAAGACACCTTGTCCCTCTTTCTCTCAGAACCTTACTTTACTCTACAAGCCCTGACGCAGATATCTTGTTCAGACCTTTTGGCACTTAGTTCGCTCTCATCTAACCCACACCTAAATATAGATCTCTTCTATCTGTAAGAAACAATGTCGACCTACACTATTTCCCTGCCGTCTGAGGTATGGAGAGATGTGATCGATTATTCCAAGGACAATCCTTCGGACTTGAAGAACCTGCTACAGGTTTGCCAAACATTTTACGCACTCGGGGTGCCTTTACTGTTCTCGACCCTTCGAGTGTCGAACGGCGATCCTACGTACAACCTCATCAGAATCTCAACAATTCCACGTCTAGCACAACTAGTCCGAAGGATAGAATTCTTCAGCGCCGGGGTGCGTTTCCATCTAGCAGAAATCGACACTCGTGACAGTTGCTTTCTGGCACCCTATCCTGTCCGCTTGCCGATTGCGGTCCACAACAAAGCAAAGAAGACATTGCACGTCTTTTAGATCGCGCGCTACAAGAGCAGGGGGCCCACGATGCCCCAGGGTGTCAACGGAAGATCCTGTACTGGCAACAAAATCGCCTTGCAGATCTGGTTCATCTCAGTCTCAGTAACGGCCGAGGTCTCGATCTGCGTGTCTTCCGGAAACTGCAGTCCGTCGAGACAAGCAAGGCGATTTTTCTCCGGGGGTCGATCTTCTCTACGATACAAGACAAGATGCGACAATGGCTCGAACTTAAAGCAGCAGATTGGAATGACGGTCGATTACACAATTCCTGTTATCGACTCCATCAGTGGCGGTCTAGCGCATTAGATATAGCTGCTACGGTTGTGCATGTCTCGCTCTACAGGATCCAGGAGATCCTCATTTCTGACCGTTGCGGTAAAAGAGTCTTGGAGAGCATCAAGCATTTGAAGATCGACATATCAGCCTCAGAATGGGAGAGCAGAGCAGAATGGAAGGCATGTGAAGGAAGGCGTTCGATCATGGCGCCATGGCTGACCCGAGTCGCCGGTCTTGAAACTCTCACCGTGATCCAGAACCCGCGGCTAGAGCCAGCCATTGACATCGTCCGCGAACTCCGGCTTCCGAGGTCTGCAGCGATCCAGCAGGTCATGTTCAAGCATGTCACCACATTTGGACGGCATCTGCTAACGTTCGCTCACAACCGAGGTGGGCCACTGCATGGCTTCAGCATCATCGAGCCAATCATGGTCGAGGCTGAGTGGGAATTTCTGCGCGCAGGCTTGGATGAGATGCGATGGTGCTTTGGGAATTTCCAGCTGACCGATGCTTACAAGCCAGATGAAAAGACGTGCTTTGACTGGGATCATCGATGGGGCCGTAAGAACGTGGTGCCTTTCGATAGGCCACTCGATGTTGTTCCGTCCTCCTTGCCATTGATGTGGTAGGTTCTGTACAACGTGGATGACTTCGAGTCGCACCCATTGAACAGTACCAACATCGAGCGAAGAGATCAAGACAATGCAACGATGTTATCAAGGCACCAGGATGTGCTCCAGGTCCAGCTAAGATCAACATCGAGGACTGTTTCCTTCTAAATATCATCCTTCTCAGTTGGAACAGGGTTTTATCCGTTTTGATGATCGATTGCCAATTCCGAAGAGTTCATCGGGTTCCTCCTTCGTTGGGCGTGTGGTGGAAATTCACGAAGGCTATGTATACATTTGAGATTTACCGACCGGCTATCTGCAAGGGAGGATGCAATTAAGCTAAGGTACAACATCCAGATAAATTCGCCTTGGATCTCTCGCGTTCAAATTTCAATCAACTCGTAAACAATATATTGCGTTGTCTGTTCCCTCTCATTTGTTATATTAGGGAGTTACCGGAGACTACGTTTCACCTTCACCACACTCCCAACCGCAACAGGATACACCGGAAGACCCATTGCCTGGGTCGGTAGACCTGGTACCTATACTACCGTGTATGGCTCGCACACACCTAGGATTGTGTTTACACTACCAACGAGTACTACTCTACAAAGATTTCGAGAAACCTTTGCATCTTCTTCAGAAGTCGCCAATCGAACAACATTCGCTCTCCTTACCATGCAATGCTTTCCAATCACCGCATTTTCCCACATACAATCCATTTACATCCAAGTAACTGTTTCTCCCTTTTAGAAACCACAACTCGAACAGAAACCTCGAGGGCAGCCAGAAGAGCAAGCCGAAGGGCGGACCACGGAGCTACCCCCTGAGTCGGAGGTAACGCAAAGCATTCGACGTCTTCAGAACCTGTTCAAACTGCATACAATCACCACCGATACATCATCAACCCGTTAGTTGCGCGTAAGATCTCTACAGAATCAGAACAAGTCTCTCCTTATCCAAATCGCCAGCAGCGCACAAGAAAAATCGCACAAACGGTCGGACACGATATGCCAGAGCACAAGACAGCCCTCAGGCGCAAGGAAATACTTCTACGACCAGGACCGAGTTCATTGATAGAAGGCTCCACCCATCACGAACCAACCACGTCCCTCAAGACGAGGCAACATACCAAGCCCGCCCTCGAAGATCTATCCTTCGCAGTGCCTATCGCCGCGAAGAAACGGTCCAGGGATTTAAATCATGTCTTTCCTACGGCGAACAGAGTCATACTCAAGCAACATGGTGGATGTACTCATCGGGATGGATATCACAGCCTTCCTGCGCGAAAACTAGATCCACTAGTGGAAAATGGCATTCCGCCCATTTGACAAACAATTCCGAATAATAAGGAGTCGGACTCACGAAGACGAAGAGGACAAGAATGAGGGCAGTCCATATCAGCCGTATCAGAATACAAGGTCACCTCATGAAGCAGAACAACCTACAATGTGTGGAGCTCGATACCAGGATGCCCTCGTTATACCCAAGCCTGGAAAGACTTCTCCTCTCTCTTCATTGATTCGAACCCGCATTTGGTCTTCTTCGCCTCACTACAAGCAACAGCGAGGCACGCACAAACGATCACGGACAGTTAACGATACGCACTTTGGACTGCCCCGTTATATGAGCAACCACATAAAGGCAACATACACCAATCAGCCTTCCATGGACGTAACCCAAGCATTCACGATTCCCTCGCCGTGGCGAAAGATCGACAGCTACGCCTGTCTACTGAAGCGCATAAAACAAAAAGACGAGTTTAACGAGCAGGCTGTCCCCTTCAGCAAGCCTCGTATGGTTTGAGGTGTGGATCGATCGCTTTGGAGCGTGAAAGAATGGTAGTCGAGCTGTACTTCGCGGGGGTTGATTGATAGTTCGTCTTGCGCAGAGTTCGTCTTCCATGTCTCTGTAGTCTGCTATCATGGTTTCACACTGTCCTTCCTAGAGCGAGGACTTGTTACCACACAATCAGTACATCATTAGATATGATCATCGCTCGGCGCTCAACTCGTCGACTATATTCGCAGTCTTTCATAGGGCCAAAGTATGGATTTCTCTATCGAACATTCCTGCGACTGTTTTGTATCGAGTGCCTTTTTCATTCTTGAGACAGATAGTAGCTTCGGTTATTCACCAGTTCGCAAGACGGGATGAGGGGTGCTCAAATCTCACACCCCTATCTCCACTTAAGCACCCAACCCAGCACTTTCTCCTATGATGCCCTACCTCGCCCCTCCAACATCCAGGCCTCAACCCTCTGCCCTTCATCCCGCCATCCCCTCCTTCAGACGCCAGCAGCGACAGCCTCAGCACGAGTCGTATACACTTCTCGCCCTATTATCCCAAGAACTGACGATCCAAAAATCTGTAAGAGAATTAGCAACCGGAAACCAGGGGCCCGTCTCACCAATCCTCTCCAAGCCAATCATCCTCGCAAAGGAGGACCAAGCCCCTGGGCTGGCTCCCCGGGGCATGCTGTTATATTGCAAAACTTTGCAGTTCGGGTGGGAGGAGGGTTGCTGATGTGTGAGTAGTGTTCTGTCAATGCGCAGTATTGAGATCGTGAGATTTATTACGCTGTGGTTCCACAATTTTACCCTTTCTGTGCTTAACAACGGCAGCTCCCCGTGTACCTGAATCTTCACGATGAGCTCTCTCAAAAATCATATTTCTTCTATCCAAAACAAAGCCTTGAAGGAACCGTGCTTATTAGTGCCAGACTTGACATCGCTTCTTCCTTTGTCGCTAAGGAGATTCACTTGTCGCGCCGACAACCTTTCGATTATATCCTGTAATTAGCGTTGTCATAAAGCTTGCTTATGCTTGACAATGTTGTTAGATCTTACATCCCGACTTTTGTCTTGTTCGAGTCTCGCAATTGTTGAGAATTCAACATTAACATCTAAATATCTGTAGTACGCTTCAGGTGTCTATAGTTTTGGTACAATTTATGAGTAATTTGGTCAAATTGTTACATTGTGAAGTTCTTACGTTCTGGAACACTCTTGTAGAAATTTAGTCGTTTCAATTTTTAATAAGCACCTGGAATTTGCAGCAGTTGTAACAACTTCAATTTTCGATAGAACCTTGTCAACAAATTGGGTTTTCGAAGCGCAAAGTGTCTACCTCAAGAATTGGATCTCTTAATTGATTAGATCGAGAATTGCGAGAGTTGATGAAATCGATTTGAACAGAAGTCGAGGTGTGGGATTCAAACATAGTGTCTACGTTAAGAACTGGAACTTTTGATAGAACAGATCAAGAATAGCGAGATTTGATAAGATCGAATTGAACCGAAGAGCAAGCTTCATGACAACGCTAGAATTTACTGATAGGAGAACCCACATCTCCCATGCCATGCGCCAGCATCGACAGAACCTTCGTGCTATCAAAACCGAAACATGTATCCACCCCCTTATTCTTATGTGTCGTATAGCCCAGCGCCTGATCCTTGGGCGGTTTCACGCTCTTGACCTCATGCTGGCACCCGTCGTCCGAGAACAGCCGCAGGGACCCGAAGGTCATGGGGTAGGTGCCCCAGTTGAGGCCGATGTTGTTGGTCGAGGGGACCCACTTCTGGCAGGTGCCGTCAAGCTTGGGGCGCGAGCGGATGTCGTAGCCGCCCTTGCAGTGGATGTCGTCGGGGGCCCAGGTCGAGATCCAGCCGAAGGTGCCGCGGGCTTCGAGGGCTTTGGAGGTGGTGGTGTTGCCCTGGAAGGAATTGTCGTTGTTGGTGGTTGGGAGGGCGAGAGCGCCGGCGCTCAAGCTGAGGAGGAGGGGGGAGAGGATGTGCATGTTGCTGTCTTTGGGGTTTTGTTTTACTTTTTGATGATGTTTGAAAGAGAGGTGATTGGCTTCTTATTGAGAACTGAATTCGTAATGATGAGATTTTGAAGTTCAAACGACATTGTGTACGTTTTCCAATGTCTTTGTTATTGTCAGGACAATGTCATCTCGACGAACAAAGCATGCATTGTGTCCTTCAGATTCGGAACCAGCGAGGACGGAGGTGAACAAAGAACACCTTGTGGCGGAAGACAAGCACTCCAGTCAAATGGGTTGTATTGGTTACACGATGTTACTAGACACGCCGGTGCAGGACCAGTCAGGTAGTCGAGTGGGGACGGATAGCAACGTCTTCATACATGACCAGGTAGAGTGCTGACTGTCGAGTAGATGCCTTACGAGGCATATCCTGCATGCCTTACAGGATGGTTTCGGCCTCAAGTGACATTCGATGACCTCGTTGGAATATCCTGCATTGCGTTGATTCATCCCCTTTGTACTTGCCTCTTTGGCAATCCCATTGAATTCTTACGCGCGAATCGGGATATTCTCTGGCACTTTGGCTCGGTGGGAATGAGCTCTTGTATGGTAACCTTGTAACTCCTCTCGGTCATTTGGCCTAAAGCGACGATTGGTCGTAGGCCACTCAGTCCACGGTCATTCGGTCGATACGTCTTATCAAGCATTTGTTTTAGCGCCTCGAACTACCCACACGGGATCAGTTGTCCCACTGAACCAGTCCATGATTCCACTTGCTGCACCAATCTCAGATTTGCCATCATTCAACGTACAGATTTGAATGTCTCGCCAGCCGGCGAACCAAAGATAATCGCCCACCATTTGCAGTCTTTCTTCTTCGTCAACTCGGAGCCATCTCCCAACGACCTTCGTTGGAAAACACCGGTTGGAGACTGTCAAGTGCACTGTTCCACCCGGCCGTGTGTGCTCCAGTATGGAAGAGAGTACGCGGACTGGCTGTGTCAGATAGTCAATGCTAACGACGCAGGTAGAGGCGTCGAGTGGAGCGACCTTATTAGGAAGATTGGGATCCGTGTTAAGGTCCTGTAGTATCGTGGAATGCAAAATAGGGTTGGCTGCTAGCTCTGCCGCGTTCATGCCCTGACCTATGACCTCTAGCCCAGCATCATCACCCATGTGTTTCTCACTTCCAGGCGAAGCCGCTTGCTTCTTCGCAGAAAAAGCCTTTTCTTCCAATTCCTTGGGAAAGTGACTAATCCAGCTAGAGCACAGGTCCAAGATTCGTCCCGATGGAGGCAGGTTCTTCGCGTAATACGCCCTTAAAAGCCCAATAGCGTTGTCGTCGATGTGGGTAACAAAGCGAGGCGAGGAGTAGAAGTCAGTGTCAGCGGTTTCATCTGCGCGTCTGAAGTCCGCAGTGTGGTACGGGAAAGAGTCGTGACGGGGAACGTAAGGGCGAGCAGATATCGATTGATTAGAAGATGGTGAAGATGTGCTGGCCATGGTGGAAAAGAAAGCGGGTAAAGAAAGAGACAAGACGGTTCTTGCAGGTCGTAATCGATGTAAAAGCATGATGAGAGAACGGATTATGCACTCAGGTACGATGAGATGGCCAAGTGCGGCATCTGAAAGAACATCGACGAAACAGGTAAGAGCGCCGCAAAGCTGTGTGATGACGTCATGACTTTGAGAAAGAGGGTATCGTACGCATATGGTCTCTAACCCTATCATAGCCCTTCGCTGGTTTGTTTCTTGCCGTCACCGCGGCCGTTGCAAAGCCCATGTCCGTCGCATCTAAGGTATATTATACTACCTCATGGAGCGTTGAAGTAAAAAACAGCCAAGCCATATGACAGATATCAAATCTATCCTAGTTTGGAGGATGAGCCTGAATCACAGCTCGCAAAGCAAGAGCGAGGAAACACCATATTCGACTTTGTCGGTAAAATTGTCTGTTGAACATTTGTCAGTAGGACAACCTTTGTGAACACGCAGAATGACGAAATTCGGCTTCAATCTTCGAGAAAAATGCCGATCAATAACTTAAACCAAAATGAATGACACCCTGTTCTATATACTGCCAGGAGCATATAGCCTCGCGGTAGCATGACACAGCATGACGACCACCGTTCTCAGACCTGAGGTCGTAGAGCTGACTCGGTGAGATCAGTCGTCAGAGCCATCCTCTGATTATGAGAGGGGCAATGGATTTTGTACAGTAGGAACGCATGGGTAAAATAGCTGCACTTTTGGGCCAGAAAAACCCAGAACAGTGAGCGAGGAAGCCCCACCTCATCTCGTCTGATATTGGTGTTTGGTTCCAAACACGTTCTGCAATCGACCCCCGTGATTTTTTGGCAGGCTGCAATATATCAGAAATTGACGTTAAAATAGAGATTTGGCTAGTTGATCCCTTCCGGTTCGCTAAACAGGCGTTGCTTTTTGGTTTTTATGCCAGGGGTACCGCGCGCATCCAGTCAAGCATCGTTTCTCAAAGCATAGGCAGCGCAAGTTTCAAAAGGTGGATGCAATCGATGTGGGGGACGGTGAAAGAGTCACTGCGATATATGACAGAACAACGGCTCAATTGAAACTGAACATCGCCGTCAGGTAAAAGACCTACAAATGCTAGATGCCGTTGCAGTAATAATGCTACAAGAGCGGGATGCTTGACACGCTCCTACGAAAATTCAGCGTCAACCTCTTCAAAATGATCAAAATATCCTTTGAACAGCTTCACACCCAGTCCAGGATCCAGACTCCCGGTCGTCGCGCGGATGGAATGCATCGATAGCTGGGGCAACCCGCAATCAATGGCTCTGACTCCCATGGCAGAAGATAGCATCGGACCGACCGTGCCTCCGCTTCTCGAGTCGTTCCTGATCTGGAAAACCTGTAATTGCGAATCGCACTTATCTGCCACGCGTTGTAGAAAGGCTGTACTGACAGAGTCCGTTGTGGTATGGCCGTTCGGATCAGCTTGTATAGCGATACCCACATTGAGGCGAGGGGCGTGATTTTCTAGGTAGGCATTGAGATAATTTGGATTGACTGCATGGCTCACGTCGGCAGAAACGAGAAAACTGTTGGCATACGTCTGCGCAAGCGTGTCGTTGCACTCTGCCGTAGAACAGAATTTCTCACAAATTCTAGATATTGTCCCGGGTAGAAAATTACTGTGAGCGCCTTGGCGAAGGAGGGAACCGATCTCCTCGTCGTCGAAGAGGCCGACTAGCTTGATGATACCCGTCGAGTCAGATCGCTTATCCGCAGGGATAGGTATGACAGCTTTAGAAGAGGAAGCGATCAGGGCTTCAATGGCGGAGAATCCGCAGAGTTTGTCATCAATACGGCCTGCGAAAATTAATTCTTTATCCAATCCGCCAAGCTGTGCTGGTTGCGTATCGAACAACTCAAGCTCCCAATTGACGATCAACGCGTGATTTTTTATCTCGAGCTCGCCTGCAATGGCCTTCACAAGTCTTTCTGGTTGTGTTGCGGCAAACGTGACCGCTCCTCGCTCCGCAGACCTCTCGGCCTGCTGTTGATTGCCCGTTAGGTCCAGGTCATCTAGGCCGATGATTGGTACCATCTGGGTCTCCTTATTCACGTTCGAGAGGCTTGATGCTGCGCCGAAATGCGGTGCTAGGGTTGGAATTCTCGCAATAGGCCAGCCCAGCTTTACCAATCTCGTCTCTATCTTCCCAGTCTTTTCGTTCTTGACCAAAACCCGTCCACCAATACCGAGGTCTCGATCGAACCAAGTGATATTGAGACCGCCACCATAGGGTGCGACGCCAAGCTGGATAAAGCCAGCTTTGGAAGGTAATTTGGATATGGGCTTCAGTCTTGCAGCCAGAGTGTCGATATGAGCGGCTATTATACTGAATCCATTTCCTGCATCGTAATCATCGCCAATAGTAAATGCGAGCAGAGCGCTGCCATTCCGGACAACGTAATACTTGCCGCCTCTTGCGAGCTCATCTTTCCATGATTTCCGTTCGGATAGCTTGGTGAAGCCAGAACTTTCTAGTCTCTTCGAGAAGTACTCGACAGCGTGGAAGACAGTTGGGTTTTCAGACATGAAGGAAATGAAGGGCTTCGTATACGCCTCGGGCTGGATTGAACTACGCGATGACGGTTGGATCTTCTTGTCTTTCGAATTCTCCATCTTGATCGACTCTTCCTTGACAGGACTATTTGATCTTGTATGCTCCATAGACACATTGAATGAGTGCGCCAGGTGCATCTTGGAAGGGTTTGAAAACCGAGTCATGGCTCTTGACAGCTTGAGGCAGAAATGTTCAGGCTGAAAAGGACGATCAGACAGTAAAGCTTAGAGACAACAGCTGATCTGTGATTCTAACAGGTGGATCACACGGTAGAAGAAGGTCCTTGATCACCTGATTAGAGATCCGTTGCTCGAATCAGGTCAATAACGCGTAGGCGCGTCGTTCGTTGGCCGGCTGATCACCTCGGCCTGAGGAAGGCGCTATCGACCAGTCAATCGCAACCTCGTCGCTCTGTCCTCGCTTCTTTGACAGTATCATAGTGCTTCATATTGAAGGTCGAGATATTGCATATCATGATTCCGGCCGTTGTAGCAGGAAAAGGTAAAGGTCGGCTTCCCATGCATGTCGATCCCTACCCAGTCAAGCGGGGCGGTGCGAGCAGAAGCTGGCGAGGCTGGGTCAGGCAGCAAGCGAGCACGGCTGCCAAACTTGAGATGTTGTCGACACCACAGGGTTGGCTATGTGCGAGCGAGACCTCGAGCTAGGTTCACTCTCCCCACGACCTTCGAACATATCATATGATGCCGACGCCGCCGAAAGTCAGAGCACCATCAGCTCCGACACACTTTGGACGACCAGCTACGGACGGGCAGATCTGGGAAGAGATGGCCTTACTGCTATCCCAGAAGCACAAGCGCGCAATGGTTCCGACGAGGCGCAGGAAGTGGAAGATGATGGTTATGTGAAGCTGCCGAGGAGAAAAGTCGAAGAATTGATGGGGCTGTGGATCAATGTGTTACAGCAAAGCCTGCAGGCGGACAATCGCGAGAAGCCACTGCTTCCTTTGATATCTCAGCCAAAATTAAGGGACCAGTCTCGCCTGTCCTCTTATGCTTTCGGTCAATATCCACCAATTCTGCGCTCCAGAGACGAGCAACCCTGGAGCACGGTCGAGCCCATGTCTGAGGCTGAGATCAGGGCAGAAAATGGGTATCGTAGGCTACGGAGAACGGAGTGGAAAACATCGGACCAGGCGGCGAATTCCGAAGATTGCTGGCGACATCTTTGGGAACCTTCAACCGGCGTCGACAAAGGGTTGTTTCAGTGGCCATGCTCGGAAGAGACCAGAAGTGCGTTACAGATGGAGCTGGCCGATGCCCTTATTGGCAACGATCGGATTGTTGCTGTTAACATGTACATGCAACGCGACTATCGCACCATTTCGCCTTGGATCAGCCTGATAGGTCTAAGACTGAACGAGCAGTACCGGTCATACCAACGGTACCCTGACCTTGGCCCAGTCATCCAGATCAGGATCCTGATCGAGTGCATATGGGCATGTAACGCCTTCGATCCGAACATCAATCCCAAGAAAGGCTATCGGGAAGGGCCACGATTGAGCAATGTGCTTTCTGCTTGTTACCGGCGTGGTATCTTGCATCGCCCAGAGAAAGGATTCGATGACTATGTGACCAAGACGTACCTTCAAAGACAATGTCAGTCTGTGCGGAGGGCTTTGCATCTCATCAGCCTACTCAAAAAGCATTTCATCGCGACGTACGTACCGATCGCAGACCTCAAGGACGCCCAGGACGTATGGGACATGCCGCTCCCAGATGTCGAAGCGCCCGCTGCTGCGACACAGCTGACTCACAGAACCTCCGAGTTGCGAGAAGCACCCGAAGTGTTCCTCCGGATCGACGACTTCAACCTCCGGGACCTGCAGACACTTGGGCATCTCCAGATCCACTGGACATCCTACTGGGACGAACACCTGCAGCTCGAGACCAGTTCGACAGCAAACATCCTCAAAATCTTCTGGTTCCAGCCGAAACTTGGCCGCTACCTCGTAGAGAAGTACCCATTCCCCACAACCACCTCGAAGCCAGCTACTAGCCTCTAACCCGTGTTCAGCCATCTCTGCACCTACACGACCTCCGCCGAACTCACCCGCCGCGAAGACGAAATCTACCGAACCTGGTGCCTAATCTTCACCTCTAAAACCACCCCCCGCACCTCCCTCTCCCGCTACAAATCCCTCACCGCCCCCCGCTGGCTCAGCCTCCTCGGCCACACCCGCCTCCACACCTGGACCGCCGAGCAAACCACGAACTCCTCCCCCGACGCCGGCCCCCTCCTCTCCGCCTTCACGCCCCTGCAAGACTACTGCTTCGAAACCTCCGACCACCTCCTCCTCCGCTGGTCGCAGAATGGCAAACTCCCCCACGAGCGCATCTCCTACACCCAGTTCCCGATCTATGCGGACCGGCTCCGGGAGTTGCGGACGTTTATGGATTCGCAGCAGCCGACGGGGTTGAGGGCGCTGTGGAAGGATAGGAGGAATAGTAATACTTATTATACGTTTTGGTTTGTCACGATCTTTGGGACTTGTAGTGTGTTTCTGGCGACGTGCGCGCTGGCGGTGGGGATTGCGCAGACTTGGGCGGCGTTTAAGCAGCTGGGCCCGTAGCCATTCGATAATAAAGGCGTAGTTGGGAGGGTGTTGGGTAGTAGATCATTTTGATTTCGCGGCTTCGATATACCCACCTCATTACTTCCGGTATCTCTGGGGTGCACAATTTTCTACGAAGTTATTATTGGACCTCTCATATCGTCACTAGCGTTCCCAACGTACATCCAAGTCCCCATGATGAGCCTTCCGTCAGCATAAACCTCGCACAACTCCAATGCATTACCACCTAAACCCGCATCTCTATCTTCTCCGTTTCCTGCGCCCATTGCATCCCTTAACCCACAAGCCCCATCTATCCCCAACTAAGCCACATACCTCCCATAGCTTAATCCCCAGCAAACACACCTCCATCACTCTACCTCCCACCCCCCATCATGGTTCGCCTCGCCACCAGCTTTAGCCATACCCTTATAGATGCCCCCGCCCAGGGCAGCGCGCATATCATCTTCGTCCTCAACGAAAAGGGTAACCTCTCCTGATCTCAACTCAACAGCCTCTGCTGCTAAAGTAACGTACGGCACTCGTCTCAAGACACGCAATGACTAAAGTATCGTTCCCCTAAAGTATACTCCCCTTCAAAGCCCCTCCCAATGTGCATTGCCTCGCCGCGCCACATAACAGTATCGAGGACTTAAGCGGACTATGGGCGGCTGTTGGAATGTACACCCAAAATTGCACGGCGATAACCAAGACGACCGTCCGTCACCACTCCCAACAAGGTGCCCCATGGCATGTGATTCCAGGCGTTGGGGTTTCTGAGAAGCCACATTACGTAACTAAAGCGCACCTTCCGAGGGCAACCAATTCTTTCAGCTCTGCTATGCCATTTAGCTCGAGCGAGACCAGACAGAAACCAAGCGGTAACGGCCACACCTGTCAATGATAAAGCCGTCACAGCGAAAGTCCAAATGCTTTTCCCAGTGTTGTTGATTTCCTGCACGTTATTCCAAATACCGAAGAAGCAAGAGTGGTGGGAATGAAGATGAAGGCTAGAATGGTGACTGTGGAGACACTGTAAGCAGACACGCTTGCTCTTACATGTTGCAGTATGCTTCGGTCTTACGCAGTTTGTTACGTTTTCCTTCCTCTATTGACATGCGAGACTATTTTAGTGATTGGACGCCGACATTGGCTTGCATAAGATCTCGGAGTAGGGTCTCCAATGCTTGTGCTTCCGCAAGCAAATCTTCTTGATCTTCCAAAGTCTTTTGCAGTGGTTCTGGGAGCACGGACATATCAAACTCCCGCTTTACGTAGCGAGAGAAGGCCCTGAGATCGTCCTGGAAATGAACGAGTTCTTCGCGAAAGTCATACCATCGTTCCCGTTCTACCCTGTCCGCTTCGTAGTTTGCTTTTTCAGCAGTCACTTGACGGAAAGTTGCGAGATGAATTCTCGCCACGAGCAACAAGCACCGGAGTAGATCTTCCTCGGACGAGACGGTCTGTTGTATACCTAATAGGCTGCTAAAGGTCTGGAATAGGTCAAAGTCCTTGCGAGAATTGAGTTTGATTCTTGGGTTTTCACGGTCGTTCAAGCCAGGCTGTTCATGAAGGGTGAACAAGAAGGGGTCTAGTTTTCGAAAACCAGTCTTGAGTTGCCAACGTAAACTCCACTCATCAATGGCAATGACAGCTAGGTTGTCAACATCTGCTCTATTGTGCAATCAGTTTTCGAAAGGAGACCTACCAACAGATACGTCTCCGGAAGCACTTGGGCAATTCCTCAGTATCTTCAATGTCATATAGTCCATCCTCAAGAATCCTCGAAGGCGAGGTATTATTACTTGAGATTCCCTGGTACTCAACAATGACCAGAAGAATGCTGGCTCGATATCGAAGCTCAAGCGAAGAAGATCCAGCACTCCCTGATTCACAATCTTACCATGGTCGAGGCCAACAACAATGATGAGCCGTGACCTCAACGATGCCGGAGGATTAGAGATAATATTCTCCATCTCCTGGATGTCCGAGTTCTCATCGGTTTTGAAGCTTAAGGGAAGGAGGATACTGTTATCTGATAGGGTGTCGTGCAATTGAACATGACCAGTTACGCCATCCTCTTGATACCATAGATCGCCCTTAGAATTGGCTTCCAGATACTCCCGGAAATATGTGTACTCAGGCCATCGGTCCTCGATGGACATGAGGTAATTGACGTATTCCATATTATCGTGAACTGGGACGCGGTATACTCCACCATCGGACATTATCGCAGGAGGCCTTCCTTGATCATTCTGTCAGTAGCCGTGCAGAAAGTGCCTACCAACTCGTCGAAGTAAGGTTCAAGCGATATGGACGTAAATACATGAAGCGAATGCTGGGGCAATGATGAGCCAGAACGCGAAGAGCAACAGAAGTTGAGCGTGCGAAAATGTTTTTTAACGATTTGAGGCTGAGGTCTGAGCCGCGGTGCCTTGCTTTAGCTGAACTCGCTGTGCCCCGCCTCTGTACCACCCGAGTTTTATCTTTGGGAGCATAGCTACGCGCCCGGCTGCAGATGCTTCGCTGCTGTTAATAGTTGGTAGTTGCAGTATGCAGCCACATTGGATGTATCGAGCGAATTGGAAGGGCTGCAAGTACGAAGGTGGTGAGCGCCTCATGCATCGATTGTGCGGGATCTATGCAGGTGTACTTCAGATTCAGATTCAACGCTGATTAAAACATTGTGATTGACAAAATCTACTTACTTTATATGTTCAGATATCTAGAAACGAAAATTGATCAGAGTCACCTTGACGACAGTCGAGGCGTGGGATCTAGAATGAAGCCAAGCATCGACAGCAGTTCTGAAAGCGCTAAATCTCGATGAAGGCCAAGACGATAATTCGATGGACTCTACGCTCCCACACCTGCTCCGATTGGAGAAGCCTATATGCTCGTCAACCCGAGTCGAGCTTTGCGTTTCACCTCGCCATGCTTCTCCTTTGTAAGTGAAGTTCGGCAGAGTAGGAACGGTGGGCACGAGGCTTCAAGTGTGAAAATGCTCTCATCTGCGAGGTCCATGGGTGTCCATGAAGCTGATTGTGGTTTGGGATCTGTGGAAGTAGAGTATAAATGATGTTGACCCGGCGCAGTACCCACTGCAATGGCCGAGGAGGCAAGACTCAATAGAGACAACCGAGGTTTTCAATTGCAACGGCAGTAAAACCTGTATCTACAAGAGTTGAAAACCCCATGACCGTATACCCATTGGAAACCCTTAGAAACCGTGAAGCCGCAAAAGCCGCATCCTTCCTCACGAACGTAACCCCGGAGGGTAGTCAACGCAAGAAAAACTCAGCCAGCCGAAAGCGCAGCAAAAGCCCAAGCTTCCCAGCCAACGTAACCTTGCGGTAGTCGAAGCCAGAAAGCAAAAGTCCACAGCCAAAGTAACCTTGCGGTAGTCAAAGCTGCTTCTCTCACTTCCCTTGAATCTTTCCAGCCAACGTAACCCTCAGGTAGTCAAAGCCGGTCCTCTTTCCTCCCCCAGCCCCTCAAGGCTTTTGATCCTTCTTGACGTATTTGTACCGATACGCCTGCTTGCCTTCCTTCTCCCCTTGTTGGCCACATTCCTCCTTTCCCCATTGCTGCATCAACACCTTGCTCATCGTCTCCCGCTCCTTCTTCCACGTCTTGCGCTCGCTGATAAGCGTCTTCCGCTCTTCGACCATCGTGTCCCGCTCCTCGAGTAGAACACCTATGCGACGCCGCCATTCTGCTTCTCTCTCTTCGGTCGTCGTGGCGTTCTGCTTTTGCGTGGCTTCTTGGGCAGTTCGTTGCTCGGTAAGTCGCTGCTGCACGGATTGGACTTCTTGCTGGGCGGTGTCGAGGACGGTCTTTTGCTCTTCCAACTGCTTTCGTAGTGTTCTGACTTCCGTCTTTGAGTCCACCAGAGCGGCTTTCGTAGAGCGGAGTTCTTTGGCCAGAGCGCTCGCCTTGGCACGTAGTTCTCGCGGGTCATTGCCCTTGATGGTGCTAACGTCCTTTTGGAGGGCAACAATGCGGGTCAAAGTCTCCTTGTTGACCTTGTCGTCGCGTTTTTGCATCGCTTTGCTCGCCCGGTCGATGGTCTGTTTGAGTTCTTTCATCTCGGTTGCGTTGGAGGTTTGTAGTGTGGCTATGGCTGTTTCGTGAAGATTTTTGATGGATGAGATATCGGTGGTATGTGATGCTTGTATACTGGCGATAGCAGTGTTGTGCTGGGTTTCGAGATCAGAAAGATGGGCTTTGAAGGCTGCCTCGTGTTCTGTGCTTGCTTTTCTTGACGCGGCGAGGTCTTTGCGGAGGTGTTCGCTTGAGGAAAGTGCGACCTGCAGTTGCTGGCGTAGATCCTCGTTCTCGGCCCGAAGGCCTTCATTGTCAGCTCGTACGCTTTGATTCTCCGCTTGTAAGGAGACACTAGCGCGGCTGTAAATGACTGGATGTCAGCGATTTGTATCCATAAAGGAGAAGGAAATAGGATATAGACGGTTCATCCAGCCTCTAGCTCCCGAATTACGTACCGTCGACTTTCAGACCTCTGTTGACTGTCTCCGCGCAGACGGGCATTCTCCTCTTGGAGGCGCTTGCTTGCTGCGGAATACTTCTCTTTCTCGCTACGTAAGTCGTCCACCTCCTCGTTCGTTTGCTGTAACCGGTCATACAGCTTCTGGTTATCTGCTTGCATCTGCGCATTCTCCTCTTCAAGTTCTTTGCCAGAAGCAATCCGCTCCTCATTCTCGGTTTGCAGCTCTTTGACCAGGCCATTCGCGTCCTGCAGTCGATCATGCAGCTTCTGTTTGTCCGTTTGTGCTTTCGCCTTGTCTTCCAGAAGTCGCTTGTTCGCAGCTGATCGTTCCTCGCTCTCTACACGCAGGTCTTGCATCATACCGTCTGTGTCTTGCAGACGAGTGTACAGCTTTTGGTTGTCGGACTGCATCTGTGCGTTTTTCGCCTCAAGCTGCTTGCTCGCAGCTAACTGCTTCTCGCTCTCATCACGCAATCGCTCGACCTCGGCTTGCAGTGCAGCAATCCGGTCGAACACTTCCTCCGCGGCTCGCTCCTGCTTGGTCTCGGTATTGAGGCGTTGCAATTTTGGCGTTGGAAGGCGCATTGGGGTTTCGACATCGGTTGCGTCTTCCACTGTAGCATTCCACGTACGGATCGGTGTAGCTGCTGTCTTTTCGACAGAGGCGCTCTTGGAGCGTGCTGGCGTGGGTGTCGAAGAATCTTGAGGTAGAAATTCGCTTTCCTCTTGGGCATCATGATCCTCGTTCTTCTCATCTTTGGCGGGTCCCTCGCCCTGCTTGTAGGGTCCAGTACCCCTCATCCATTTCTCCATGTTCAGCGTGAAATCCTCTGGCCCGTCGTCTTCGCTGTCGAGTTGCTCGGCCTCGCGCTTACGGTTCTTGATGATGAGGTCGCTGCTCTCTTCCAGCTTTCCCAGGTCGAATGAGTAATTGTCAAGGTTGGCGTATCCTGGCATCGTGATCACGTGAATACTTTACTGTGATTCAAAGTGGTTCATGAGTCTGGTCATCAATCGCTGATTTAGAGTAAGATGATTGTATAGGAGTTGAGGCTGGGGGACGCGACTGTTTACTTCAACATACGCCAAGACGCTAGCTTGAGCACCGGATCACCTTATCGATAAACGAGTGCCTCGGCTAATTGGAGCAATACTGTGTCCATGAGTGCAATGCAGCAATGATTGTTGGGTCAGAAATTCAATGAATTGACTTTTTTTCAGGCACCGCTTCTAGTACTATGCCAGTGCAAAAGCGTGGAGAAGTAATGTCTTCCTCCTTGGGGCCAGTTCATGTTTTGGACCCCACGATTTCCTTACGGCTCGAAAGTCCGATAGCTCCGATTTTCTTTTTCTAATCATGGAAAGAGTCCAGGTCTGAGACAACGGATCGCTTGTAGGTACTGTGTGTTTCTCTTCAATTTAGTATCGAAAGTATATCGAGAGTTTTCATCTACATGTAGATGCTGAGAGCATTGTCTATAAGAAGGCGGCCTGCTGTCTGCACTTCGTATCGTCTTCAAAGCCCTCTGCGTACAGTACCTTCGTCCATCCATTCTACTTTCTTGGTCATTTCGTGCAGACAGCGTTCGACTCCAAAGCAGATACCTTTCATCAGGCGTCAAACAGCTTTGCTATACTCTACATCCTCCAAGATGCCTTCCCGCTACGCCGAAGCCCACACCTCCCCCAACGGGCCCGACGACGCCCGCCCCTCCGCCCTCCAAATCATCAAAGACGAAGGTCTCGAGAACAAACTCACCTCCAAAGTCGCCCTCATCACCGGCTGCTCCTTCGGCATCGGCATCGACACCGCCCGCGCCCTCTCCGCCACCGGCGCCAAAGTCTACTGCTGCGTGCGCAACCCCGCCAAAGGCCCCGCCGCCCTCGCCGACATCCTCTCCCCCGGCCGCGTCGAGCTCCTCACCCTCGACCTTAATTCCCTCGCCAGCGTCCGCGCCTGCGCCAAGGACTTCCTATCCAAAAGCCAGAAACTCAACATCCTGATCAACAACGCCGGCATCATGGCAACGCCCGCCCTCGAACATACCGCCGACGGCTTCGAAGGCCAGTTCGGCACCAACCACCTCGCGCATTTCCTGCTCTTCCAGCTTCTTAAACCCACCCTCCTCGCCTCTTCAACCGCAGACTTCAACTCCCGTGTCGTGGCGCTCTCCTCCATGGGTCACCGCTCTGCAGGCATCCAGTTCGGGAACTACAACTTCGAGAACGGCGGCTACAGCCCTTGGACCGCGTACGGACAGTCCAAAACCGCAAACATCTATCTCGCTAATGAAATCGACCGGCGCTACGGCAGCAAAGGACTGCATGCACTGAGTGTGCACCCCGGGGGCATCATGACGGGTTTGCAGATCCATATGCCGAAGGAGACGCTCGAGCGATTTGGCAAGGATGAGACGATTAGGAAGTCTCTGAAGAGTACGGCGCAGGGGGCGGCGACGAGCGTGTGGGCGGCTGTGGGGAGGGAGTGGGAGGGGAAGGGTGGGAGGTATTTGGAGGATTGTCAGGAGGCGGGGATGCATCAAGGGGGGGCGGAAGGCTATGCGAAGTGGGCGTATGATGAGGAGGGGGAGAAGAGGTTGTGGGCGGATAGCTGTAGGATGGTGGGGGTGGAGGATGATGTTTGAGTGGAGCTGCAGGGTCGATAATTTGCCTGTCTGGCTATCTGTAAGTCGGCTTATCACCTTCTCCTTAAGTCATTGAACTGCTTTGCTTCGATGCCTGCCACTGGGAAGAAGCCGCTTGTTTGTGGCTGCCTCGTCAGTCCTAGAGCAAGGCATCTTGCGTCACGCATTGTCGTGGCGCTTTTGCCTTACGCCTCCTTGTGGCGTATAGAACAGTAAAGCATCCCTTTCATATCCTGTTCCTCCAATAGCGCGATACTCCTAACCCTTCAGCACCTCAGACCCCCACTTCGCAGCCATCTCCTCCCTCCCATCCACTATTCCCCATCTCCCCGTACTTCACACCCGCCCTCATGCCCCCACTCCACAGCCCCAGCTTCAACACACTTCGAATCCCTAATCTCTCCCTCAACCTGACCCATCCCGCTCTCCATCCCGCTCCTCACTGCCCCCTCCCCCTTCTCCTCGCCAACAACTCCCTTCTCCTCAAAATCTCAGCCACCAAACCCCCCTCCCCCTCCCTTCTCCTCCAAAACACCATCGCACACCATTCGACCCTCCAAATACTTCATCTCGCAATCTCTCCAGCCCATCTATCCCATTTCTTAAAGTATCCCGCTTCTTGCGGGTCTTACGATGGCGAAGATGATGATAGATATGTTTGGATGAAGAGAGGGACGGAGGATGGGCTTAGCTGAGGGGAGGTGGGGCACGGGGGGAAAAGGGGAGGTGGGAGGGCCGAGGCATGAGGGCCCTTGACGCATGCGGAGGACTACGGGATGGATATGGGTGACAGGCTCCGGTGAGGATGTTGGTGAAGATCGGGAGGCGGAGCTCCGCTAGTAGAGAGGGAGAGGAGGGAGGCGGCGCGTGCGTGTATGGTGGAGTGTTGCGTGATTTGAGGTTGGGCGGGATGGGAGAGGTAGAGATGGGATAATTTATGAGTTGGGCGAACTGTGGGTCTTGGGTTGCCATTTGCGTACGGGGAAAGGCGGTTGTAGATAGTCGACACGGGTGCTTCTAAATCTCAGGCGTTTTGTATAATTTGGACACAGGTAGTTGAGCAAATCGCTTGAGCCTTCCCTTAGCAGATAGTCACCTCTTGCAGGCTGTGAAGTGGGAAGCTTCGAAGAGAACGACCGAATCAGTCTAATTCAGAAGCTACTCAACCAAGATCTCGCAATAGGCCCAAAGTCCCATCCGTTACATTCTCCGACCCTCCTATCACTATCATCTTCCCATCCTCGTACTCCACTCGGCATCTCCATTCCAAGACGCAGACCTCTCTGTTCTCTATCACCTTGTCCCAGCAGCTTGTGAAAGCTCTTAGCCCTCTTCGATAGCCAGGATCCTGCAACACCGAGCGAATGATACCAAGAGTGTTGGTTGCATCAACAGTGCGCAGAAGAACCCTCAGCGTTTTCTTTCCTCGGAAACTACTACTTTCCAGCCCCTTCCGCGTGCACTCTGCCACTCAACGCGCGCAGCAACGCAAGCAGTAGTTTCCAAAGGCATCGAAGGAGATCGTTGCATCTTCGTAGCACCGGTTAGAAGTGTGCCAGACTTCCAATGTGATGTGGGCCATGCGATATAGAACATTGAGTCTGCGCTCACGTTCCGTCGGATTTCCAGGGCAAAGGGGCCGAGGTCTGACGTGAAACACTGTGCTTGTGAACGTACAGTTCGGATTTGTATGTTTTGGGGTTGTGAGTAGAGGACCGGAACCGCTTCGTAGTAGATTTGCTTGGAGACCAGAATGATGGAGTAGTTGAATGGTAAATTAGACTGGGGTTTGGTGGGCTGATTCTGATACAGTAAAACAGATTGGGTGCGAGCAGTTAGGAGGCGGCTGTAGATTGCTGTGCTTATTCTAAGGGGGACGGTAAGTAAAGAAGAGGTGGTTGAACTCATTGCTGACATTGAAAGAGATGATTAACTGCAGAGAAGGACTAGATAAAACGCTCAATCTCGGACAGGCAAGCGATGGAGTAGAATGTGCAGGGCAGTAAGCGCCTGAATCCCTTGCATGAGTCCATTGAGGTTCTCAGTGCCAGCACCGCTTTTCTATATTCTCAAGTCAACAATCGAATTATGACGAACCTTCGGTCGATCACATCGATCTTTCGTCTATGGGGCAGTCGAAAGACCATTATCTCGTCAGGATCGTCAGGAACCCATATCTCTCGAATAATAATCGGTCGGAGGGAACCAAACACAAACGACGGCACGTACGAGAGTATCACGACCGAGCAGACATCGCGCACGACGCTCAGTTGGGGCCGCTGCCCGGATTCGCATCTTCCTCCGCAAGGTTCGAGGGTAGAACACCCAGTACCGCGAAAGGGAAATAGTAAAAGAGGAGTGAAGGGGGTTCGGAGGATGACCGCAGACACCGGCAACATTAATTGCGTCGACACAACTGGAGGCGGGAACCAGAACTGCGTTGACTGTGTAAACTGCCGGTACGCACTTCTTGAGGCTCGGGCAAGCAAGCTATTGATGGCTATGGATCCAGACCTACTCTTTCTCAATCGCGAATTCACTGACGAAGTTTGACTAGCAACTGCAAGCAGTATACAGATTGGAAGGATTGCGATTCGTGCGAAAAGTAGGCCTCAATATCATTCCTCTGCTCCGCATGGATTCGGCTAATTCAACGCGAAGTTGTACGGATTGTCAAGACTGCGTGGATTGCCAGTGAGTCTTCCTCTCGTCTCCGAGGCCTTTGTTGTAGAGGTTCTTCAAACATATGATCACTGACAAACGATTGTAGCAATTGCGTAGGTATCAAGGGAATGAAGGGCGCGAGAAATATGGTCGGTTAGACCGATGGTTCCTAAGCTGGAACGCCGTCGAGAGATGAGATGAAGAGGGCGCCGTAAGAGTAAGGTAGATTGAACTGATGGTTAAATCGAGTCGACATGGAGCGGTGATGGGCTAATGCTGTAGGGAAAGTGTCATTGAGTAGTAGTGAGAAGTCTCATTCTACGCGTAAGACAACGGCATCTGTTCCTTACAAACTTATTGGAATATTTTTTTAGACATGTTTGCTTGCAAGAAGCTGTGGATCCAATTGCAGATCCCGTAGTCCTCACGCGTAAGGTCGATCCTACTTATCAATGTGGACTTCATGGACTTCCTGGAGATCTTCCTTGACGATATTGATCTGCAGTCTGCGATGGAACAGTGTTGAAAGCAGGTTTTGGCTCGGAGCTGTTTGTGGCCGCGGAACCGTTCATAGATTGAAGCTTTGCTGAGATCACATTCAATCCCAGTGATACGCTGGGCAAGCGGTCTGGAGATAGGATTGGGATTGGTAGATATACCAACTTCGCTTCAAAAGTAAACGCCTATACTAGGCAATTGGTGAGTCCAAAGTACCAGGCCTTGGTTTCAAGGTTGACCGATTAAGACCACAAGTCAGAGTAGATGTCTCATCGGTGTTGTGCGACCGTGAAGGAGACGTTTTGCCATTGGAGGGTCATGGCGCGCGGGGTCAGATGCTGCAAAGCACACCGTATCAACCAATTTCTCAGCCTTGTCAAGCTTGCAGAAGCATCTACCCCGATGATCTCTGCTTTGTGATAATCGCTGAGCCAGCCGTCACCGATTAGCTTCATAGATCAAAGTCACAAGCCGAATTGACCACCATGCTATCCTCGCTCTCGCAGACGCTGTTCGGCTGCTTCGGTCGTCTCTCCGAACGCCGAGAGAATCGTAATTGCGTGAAAACGATAGGAGATGGGAACAGGAACTGCAGTGGCTGTATCGATTGCCAGTAAGCAGCCATCCGCGATCAATGAAAATTCCCCTTGAATCCGCAAACACGAAACGCTCTAAATTAAGATCGGAGTATTCAGGAGCACGACTTTGCTGACACACGTGAATAGTAATTGTTCAAATTGCTCCGATTGCGTGGGATGCGAATCCTGCAAAAAGTAGGCACCCGTGCCTGGCAGACTGGGGCTTCTGGGGTTCACTTACATGACACGGTAGTTGTGCCGATTGTGAGGACTGCGAAGACTGCCGGTAAGTGGCTCCATATACATAAAGTGCAGTGTACTATCAGTGACGAACAAATCCCAGAAACTGCACGAATGTCAAGGGGTTGAAGGGTGCAAGGAACGTTAGTGGGTAAGGTGATGACTGCGCGGAGAAGACCTTAGGCAGTCTCAACACGTTGAACTTTTGACAAAGTCCAATTCACCTCTTGTAGATACTAGATACTGTAACCTTAATGTCGAGTAAAAGCACCGCATCGCGACCTGGAACGGTAAGCCAGCAGGAGATTGTCGTCACCCCTCAAGAATCCAACGGCGAGATTGCGAAACAACCCGGATCCAAAGCGAAGCTGAGGCAATCGTGACCATCTGTGTGGCTTCGCGAATCCTTCTCTTCTCGCCCCCATCACGCGCTATGAGTACACATAACTTTTCCATCTCGTGGTCGGTCCAGCCCGCGCAAGACAGTGACCACGATACCGTTAAGGATAGGCGAAATCTATCGGTAAAGAAAGGTTATGATAATGTTTTCTTCATGGACGTGGGAGAATGGATCATGTTCTAGCAAGCTTTAGAAGTCTCGGGCTTATCAGAGCTTCGGGCCGTCAATTTGCACAAGGCCTCCGCTATCGAACTTGTAGTCTCTGCCTAGCTTCCAACCCAACCAGGAGAATAACAGCTCTTCCCCACCATGTCCGGGTGCTAAGCCTCTGCTTTCCCACGCGTCTTGTTGGGAGACATCCAGGCTTGGGGTGTCGGACAAAGAGACAGCAGGTCTCTGCTCGTATCCCCTGCTTTCAAGCTCAATTTGTTCAAGCACAGGAGTACAGCAAGCGTCGGTGCTATTAAAGACACGCTCCCACTCTCTTCTCGTCTTCTGCAAGAAGCGCTGCAGGAATATTGCCTTCATCGAGGCCCATGTCTCACGATCGTATTGCTTGTCGAGTGGAAGAGTCTGTTCGAGATCCAGGCCACGGACAAGCTCGCGATAGAACTTTGGCTCCAGTGCTCCAACAGCCATGTAACCTGCATCTTTACATTCGTAAACATCGTAGAAGGGGCAGCCGCCATCCAGCAGGTTCTCGCCCCTTGGCTTGTCCCATACTGGTGTCTTCAGGCCATAGCGAAGAAATGTAGCCAGGTACGCAGCGCCATCGACCATGTTGCTCTCCACAACTTGTCCCTTACCAGTCTCTCCGCGGCTGAGTAATGCCATGAGTATTCCGAATGCACACATCAAGCCTCCGCCGGCAAAGTCAGCGAGAATGTTGGCCGGCGGGTATGGCGGGCCACCCTTTCTTCCCAATTGGCTCAACACGCCGGATACTGCAAGATAGTTGATGTCGTGCCCTGCCATATCCTTGTATATGCCATCCCTTCTGAACCCCGTCAACCTGGCAATGATCAGCCTTGGGTTCATTTCCACAAGCTCCTCTGGAGCAAGACCCAGCAACTCAAGCGTTCCCGGTCGAAAAGGGTCGATTAGGACGTCCACGTGTCTCAGAAGGCTTCTGAGCAGTGATGAACCGGCAGGCGCCTTTAGATCGATTGCGACGGAGGACTTGCGTCGCGTCAGGAGATCAGGTATGGGTCCGGGGTGACCAGCGTTGTGGGCATCAGGGTGGCTGCGGTCGATACGTAGCACTGAGGCGCCATAGTCGGCCAGGAGAAGGCCAGTGAATGGACCTTTTGAGCAGTCTCAGTTGAACGTCCGATCCTGGCTTGCAGTTCAAAGGGAGATACCGGGAGCGAGACCAGCTAGCTCAACTACTCGGACACCTTCGAGAGGCGTGGATCCTGCAGTCATCTTGAAGGGGCACCTTTACGGCTAGAGGGATATGATCAGTATGTCCAAAGCAGGTACGGAGTATGCGGCTATTTCTACTCTACAACAACCTTTCGGATATTATTAGCGCTTTCATGTGTGTCTGCAAAGCTTGGCATTAGGGAAAGACTTAATCCCCCACCACCGACACATATATATCACAAGTCACCTCCCCAACCATCGTCATTGCATCTATTGATCTAGTTAGCAAATTGAAGCTTCTATATATCTTGTTTATCGCATTTCGAATAATTAGCATTCTCTCCTTATTGTTGTCGACATGCTCGCAGCCCTCTCTTCTGTCTTACGATTTTGCATCGTTCGCTATCTTCTACTGCATTAACAATTACAATTTATCGTTAACAAGATTTATTGTAAGATTCGAACGATCTATAAAATACAAGAAAATCTATTTATATATAAATTGGCGTTCAAGTCTTGTAGAAGAATTATAAAGAATTTTCGCAAAATTTATTGCGTTATTAAGTTATTAATTGTTTATCTAGCGAAACAATCGTAAGCAATACAAAAAGAGATAATTTAATTCTTATAAAAAGAATAAGATATATATGTATTAATATCGACAATAAGTAGAATTGTAAAGAGATTGCAATTAAGTAAAAAACAAGCACAATAAGTCGAATATTGTTAGAACAAAGAGCTTCGCAAAATTTAATTGATAAACTTTCTTTATATTATTGCGAAGCAATTTATCTTTATTGACGAAACTATATTTAACAAAACAACAAGATAAAGACATTTGATATATATCTTTATTCACAAAAACAATAAATATAATATAGATTTAACTAGAGATTGTTATTAAAGTTTGCTTTTAATTTATATTGTAAATAAATATCTATCTTGTATAATAATTTGCGAAGATTAATTTAATATAAAGAATATTTTGCAATAGATATTAAACAATCTATTGTTTTATTGCAATATCTTTTTAACTTCTTAAAGCATTATTGTTATAAACAATATTAGTATGTACGTTAATTTACGTATTGAGGAAATTATTAAGATTAATAATTGCGAGATTCGATATTTATCTTTGTATTTGTTAAATTTCAATTTAATTAAATTGAGTTTCAATATATTAAAAACGTAAATTAAATAACATTAAAATACTATTTAACTATAATTTTCTAGCAATTTCGATATATATTTGCGATACGCAATTGGAAAGACTCGATATAATTGTTTTGCGCATAAACACTTTAAGCATAGCGTTAATAAACAATATATATTCGAGACAAATACATAAGAGTTAAATAAAAGACTTGCGAAGTACAAAATCGAGATAAATTTAAAGAAGAAAAAGAAGAAAATTTAGATATAGAAATAAAAGTGTATATGTCTTAAAAAGATTGTTCGAAAGAATTAAATTTAAAATATATATAAATTGATTTCGAGATTGAGCAATAGATTAAAAATATTTGTAGAAGTTATATTGAATTGCATTAAATGCAAAGTTAAATAAATATATATTCTTATATATCTTTGCATTAATTGCATAATTAAATAAACAATTATCGAAACTTGCAAATTAAATATTTATCGAAGTTTACAAATTAAACTAATTAAGATCTTTAAAAATAATATTATATATATAAAAAATATCTTGTTTTTAATGTAAAATAAATCTATTTCTTCTAACTTTAGATTATCTTATTTTTTATCTTATTCTTGTTCTTCTTGTTCTTATTCTTTATCTTATTCTTGTTCTTCTTGTTCTTCTTCTTTTTATCTTTTGTCTTATTGTTATTACTTGCGTTATTATTATTTCTATCGACAAATTTATTGTCTTAAGCAATTATTAATAATCTCTTTGTAACTCGATAATAAGAGTTAAATAAAACTAATATTGTCTTAAATTTATGCGCAACTTTATTAGATATGCTTTTTTCGATAACAATACAATACAATGTAGAGAAAAGATTTGTTATTAACTTTAGATTATCTATTGTCTACTCTTAATTCTCGACGATGTTATATATTCTTCTTATTTTATTAAAATTGCATATAAATCTTGAGATTACTACTAAAGTTGCTCTTTTTCTTACAATTATTATTACGTATTTGCTTTGCTTTAAAAATACAAGTTATAGAAGTTATCTTATTTCTCTAATTTGTTTACAATAGATATAACTCTCGCGATAGCTTATATATAGATACGTTTGCTTTCTTATTAGTAATAACTTTAAATTATTGCGTTTGTTTCGAAGTCTTTATATTATAATGCTCGTCAATATAATTAACAAAGCAATAATTGTTTTAATTGATATAATATTTGTTGTAACATTGTTTGTAGACAATAAGTTAACAATTAATATTGCTTATATTCTTTGTAACGTTTACTTTACTTCTTGATTGTTCTAATAGTTAATTTATTCTAGTAAGTCTATGTTACGCTAGTACTTTCGTAAGAAATATTAGAGAGAGTTATGCTATTAAAGAGATTTGTAGACGTTTTCGAACAATGCAAACAATCACTTGATAACAAAAGATTGCAACCTAAGTAGTCGTAATAATAAGTCAAGACTTAAGATAAATTAAACACGATTCATAAGAGAGTCGCGTTTAATAATTATATACATGATGAATTAATTAAATTGCTAAATTAATACTTTTGATTTCAATAATTCATTGATCTTCTAAATCGATAATTTTAGTAAATTAATATTTTTGATTTCACTAATTTATTAATCTAGTCACATAATACTTTCTTAATAGATTGTGCCCTACATATTGTGAAGAGCTTTGCGTCGTAATCAATAGACTTAAGCACGCAACTCGAAACACTAACTTTCTCTCCTTTAAGATTTTCGTCTTAAAAACATCTTGATTCATTCTTTTTTCGCTATGTCTAAAGATTTCAAAAAATCCAAACAATGACACGAGCTTTATTGACGATTGCTTCGAATAAACGTTATTATGTCTTAATGTTTGCGATGTTCTTATCGTGACTTTCTTTGTAAAATGAGAAAAAAGTTTAGTCGTTGTGTTAAATGTGTAAAGTCGTTGACGAAATGCGATTATCGTAATTCTATCGATGTTAAATGACGATTTTTGAAGCAATAAGAGAATGCGTTAGAAGAAAAGATGCGATTGACAATCGTTCGTGCGAATAAGCTTCATTAAGAGCTTCGTAAACAATACGCACGCATAAAGAGATTGCGCAAACAAAAGAAATTCTTGAAAGAACGTGATAATGAAATGCTTCGTCGTGGAATTCAAAGTCTAAACGATTTAGATGCTCTGGATAACTTGAACTCCAAGAAGTTGAATCAAGAGATAATTGTTGTCTTCTCTACTGGCGATTTATTTCAAGAGTTGTCCCCTAGGTTCTAGAAGAGCGTCTTTTGAAGAGATGTATTAACGTCTACTAATTTCAACAATAAGATATAAAAGACTAGAAATACTTTGACGTTCTTAGGTAAGTCGAATTTGTAATTGATTGATCCCTTAATCTTCTTGACGAGAAACGATTCGACTTTGACATGATTCAATTTCTTACTTGACTTCCTTGTCTTAAGATTTTTGATAAAAAGATATATTTTATTTCTTTTCTTTAGTTAAGATGTCGTTTTTCGTTTGTTGTTCTAGTACTTAATTAATCTTTTCTACATTTTTGAGATGTTGTCGTGTATCTTTTTTAGTGTTGCTACTCTTTTGATAACTAATTGAGCTAACAAATGTTTTCGCTTTTCCTTAAAGAGATTGAGTTTCTTGTTATAGTCAACGAAGAATAAAGTTATCTTAATGATATTCGAAATCTTTGCATTAAGTGCTAATTGCGTTATAAATAAAAATAATACTTAATTGCTATAAGTATTGTTGACGTAATGTCGCAAATATTGCTTCAAACTCTAGTTTGTTCGTTCTATTTAATTATTTGTAATCAAATAATAAACAATAAATATCTTAAGTTTCGTTCCTAACATTAATGTTAATGTCTTTTAATAGTTAGACGTGAAAAGCTTGTCTTTGTTATTAATTAATTCTTTGAATATATTGTGATATCGTATAAGTCGATTTAATTAAACTAGTCGCGTCGAGTTAGATTATCGAGTTCGAGCCAGGTTCTCGACTCGTTAAGACTCGATTTGAGTCAAAAATCTTGGCTCAAGTATTTGGATTAAGTCAAAGGATAGATATAAAGTACTTAGCGTATAACTTGACTCGACTCGCCAAGATTCGAAAAATTTAGATTATTTTTAAAAAAGTGCATTAATCAACTTAATCAAGTTAATTAATTTAATTAATTTGTTTATAATATTATATAATAATGCATTTAGATAATGCATTTGTACGTTATTTGTGCGTTATTATTTTTAAACTATTTTTAGTAATTCAAATAATGCGAATTTTTTTAAAAATAGAAAATCTTGGCATTTTGACGTCATTTTCGATTGTTTAACGAGTCGATTGAGTCAAGTTAAGAAATCGTTGACTCGAGGTCAATTTCAAGTCGAGTCAAGAGATTGATATCGAGTATCTAGGTTAAGTCAAAATTTTAATACCAAAATCTAACTCGACGATTAGTCTAGATTTAATACAATGTATTCTAGTTGTTTTGCTATAAACTTCTCTTTGCATGCGATAATATGTGAGTACTTAATAAGTTTGTTAATTATTACTAGTATCGAATTATATCTCACTCTAATTGCTAGATTCGTTAACTTGAACAACTTGATAATAAAGTTTATTGTGATTTTATTCTATAACGATTTAGATAATTCTTGATATTAAATTTCGTTATAGTTCGCATGTGTATTATATTTGTTTTGCTAATAATTAAAACATCGTTTAATATATGTTTTAACAACTTGTTTTATTTGAGAAAACTAATAATGCTAACGTAAAAATTGAAGAGTTTTGATCACTTCTAAGTGTTCTTGCAATAATTTATTATAATATTTCTTTATACATTTGTCGATTTAGTTAATAAATATTTGAAGTTTTTCTTTCTTTATTAAAAATTCTTTTGTATTATCTTTAAATATTTGTAATGTAACATTTAGCTTATATTTATTTGCTAATAATGATATGTTTTTGTTAATCTTAAGTATGTTGTAATTAAACGATTTTTTCGATTTTATATAATTATTTCTTTTGTTGAGTGCGTTTGTTCTATCATTGTTTTTGTCTAAAATATATTGTATTTTAAATTTGTATTGTTCAAGTCGTTTTAATTATCGCATTTGTCTTTTATTAAGCTATTTAATAGTTGTGAAGTGCAAAAGATTTTTATAATTCGTAAGAATTGTAAGTTTTAATAATTCTTTTGTGTATACTTTTCATGATTTTAGAAAAACTACAATAACGAGTAGCTTCTTATTATAAATATTATAGTTTTATTCGATTAACAAAAGTTTTTTCGAAAGATATGTTATTAAATGTTATATATCTTTATGCTCTTAATTGAAGCATACATTTATAATTAAATTTAATGCATTAATTTCAATTTTATTTAATAATCGTAAATCGTATATCTTTAGTACTAGTTTTTTTAAACATTTTAGCTTAAAATTCTTAAATGATTTCTCTTTTGCTAATTTTTATGCTTATAACGTATTTTTTTTCGTAAAATTTATCAAAGATATTGCGTTAACAAAGTAGTTTTTAATAAATTTTTTATTGTAATTTATAAAATTTAAAAAGAATTATATTTCTTTAACATTAATAAATGATTTATATTCTTTAATTGCTCGTAGCTTTTTAAGATTTATGCGTACTTTATGTCGTTTAATCATAAATTTAAGAAAATCAATTTCTTTTTAATGAAATTCGCATTTCTTTAATTTAAAATGTAGATTTCTTTTATTTAGATATTTCAATATTTTGAAAACATGTTTTACATATTTTTTCAAAATATTTAAGTAAATTATAATGTCGTTCAAATATATTATGACAAATTGATTCAAATATTGTTGTAATATATTATTAATCATTTTTTAATATATTATTAAAACGTTCGTAAATTCGAACGACATTATTATATATTTATATAATTTATATCGTATACGAAAAGTTATCTTTTATTCTTTTTTTATTTTTATTCTAATTTAGTTATACGTCTCGCGTAAGTCTAATTTAATAAAGTATTTTGCTTCGAATAATCGATTTTAAAGTTCGCTAATATTAAATAATAAATATTGATTTTTAATTGTAATGTTGTTTAGCTTTCGATAATTAACACATAAACGAAGAATTTCGATTTTTTTAAATATAAAAAAAAAATTGAATATTCTATTTGTAATTAAAATTTTTTAATAAATTTTTTTTTTTCATTTTTTGCTAGGTATTCGCGAAGTGTTTCGAGCTTTTTCTTAAATAAAACGTATATAAATTCAAACGTAAATTGCTTGCTTAATTTAAATTAAATTTCGTAATTTTACAATTAATGCTTAGATAAAGTCTTTGTTGTTTTCTCTTTTTAAAACAAATGTTTTCAATTGTTATATATTCGTAATACATGTTTTAGCGATTCTCTCGCTATATTAGACAATTTAAGGCTCTTAGAAAATTCGCAATTTTTTTCATTTATTTTAACTTTGTAGTTTAGCTAATCTATATTAATGTTTATTAAGTTAAACTTTATTAAATCGTTTTTTTGCGAAATTGCAAATTCGTTTCTTGCGATCGAATTTTATTTTAATTTTTAATTTATTATTAAACGTTATTAATGCGTAAATTAAATGTGAATTGCGTATTCGCATCGCGCAAATCTAAATACTTGTATATTTTAGTCAACTTTTAGATTGTGTTGCTTCAATTAAGACATTTTTAATACAATATCGTAAATAATTATTCTTATTATATTAAAAATTAATTTCTTGTAATGTTGCTAAATAGCTATTAATAATAATTTCGTTTCTTTATTTACTCTTTTATTCTTGTTAAGTAATAAGTTTTTATCTACAATTATTAGATTGTACGCGTTAGACTTTTTTTAAGTAAAGTATTTTTTCTTCTTTACAAAAGCTTTAATTATAAAATTACTTATTGTATTAAAATTAATTATTGCAATAAATTAATAATTATTGATCTTAATTAATGTGATAAAACATCGTATATATGTTGTTAAATTTAGTTGCTATTGTTAAGCTAATATATTGCATTTCTTTAATATGCTCTTTACTAAAAAATTTGAACTTTTTCTTGCTTTTATGTTGCGACTTCTACTTTAAATGTCTATTTGCGTTAAGCTTTCTTTAGGTGCTAAATTGTTAATTTTAATTTTTTAAAAAATCAATTGACTTTTTTCTTGTTTTTTAGATAAGTTTAGCATAAATCGTTATAACAAATTGTTTAATTAAGATTTGCGTATAAGTTAAATATTTTTTCAATAATAGCATTTTTACGTTTAAGTGATAGCATTTTAAATTCTTCATTCGTAACAAATTATATAATGTGTGTTATAATAAAATTTAATTGTTTTATAATAATGTTAAGTATGTCTTTTTTTATAATAACATTGCTTTTTAGCTTTTTCTCGCATTTATTTATAATTTTCCATAAATTAATTAAAGTTTTAAAATAATTCGTAAAATTTTTTATACAATTGTAAAAGTTCTTTTAATTATACTTTTCGTTTAAGTTAATAATTAAGCTATAAAATTTAATAGTTTTCTTAAATGCTTAATTAACTTCTTGCGTAAATGCAAATGTCTTATTTAATAATATTTTATTTAGAACTTTCTATAATTAATTTAGATTCTTTATTAAATAGTAGTTGTTGTTCGATTTAATCTTAAGAGTGTTCGTCTCTATGTTAATTTGCTCTCTAATGTTGTTCTAGCTATTAAATATCTTTTTTAACATAGCATTGATTTGTCGACAATTTATTAAATTTCGCGATTAGTAGTCTCTTGCGAAGTGACTTGATTTTTCACATATATAATACATTTTTTAAGTTTTATTATTTTGTTTTCTTTTTAAGTTTTTTTTTGCGTTATTAAATAAAATTTAGTTTCATAGATGCAAGTTTACGATAATTAAAATTATTATATTTTTGATTAAAACGAGATTCTTTTTATTAATATTTAATTGTAGATTTAAAGAAGATTTTTACTTTTTTATAAAATTAATTGTATCGTTTTTTCATAATTTTCTTATATAGTTTGTCGTTGAAATTGATAACTACTTCGATAAAATTAAACATGTTGTTAATGTTTTTATCATTACATATAATTTCGTTTTTAAAATTGTTTTTAAAATCTTGTTAAAACATTATTATAAGTGCGACATCGTTTTATTTGATAAAATTGACATATTTTTAAAATTTAATTGCGTCATTTGCTATAAAGATTCGTTAAATTAAATGCTAATTTTTTTTTTTACGATTTGTTTCTCGTTAAATGTGTTAAAGATTTTTCGAAACTTTCTTTTAAAATTGTTGAAATTCGTAAACATTGTACAAGAATTTTCGTTATTATTTTTTAAATATTTGCGTAAGTTTAACTTAAGCTAATATTGAGCTCTTTCTCTAAGAAATATTAATGCGAAAATTGTCTTTTAATTCGCTAAAACAAGATAAAAGATAAAGTAAATATTTATTTGCATAAATTAATTCTTTAAATTAATATGATCTTTATAATAAACGTTAAATTTGTTAATTTTAATCTTGTCGTCTTTATTAAACGTTGATCGACGTAATGTTAATAAATTAATGTTTAAGATAAAGACGCGTTAACTTAATACAAATATTCTTAAAATGTTTAAAGTATTACGCTAGTACTTTCGTAAAAAATATTAAAGAAAGTTATGCTATTAAAAAGATTGATAAACGTCTTCGAACAATGTAAGCAATTACTTAATAACAAAAAATTGCAATTTAAGTAATCGTAATAATAAATTAAAACTTAAGATAAATTAAATATAATTTATAAGAAAGTCGCGTTCAATAATTATATACATAATGAATTAATTAAATTGCTAAATTAATACTTTTAATTTTAATAATTTGATAATTTCCTAGATTAATAATTTTAATAAATTAACATCTTTAATTTCATTAATTTAATACTTTAGTTATATAATACTTTTTTAACAAATTGTGTCTTACATATTGTGAAGAGCTTTGCGTCGTAATTAGTAGATCTAAGTACGCGACTTGTAATAGTTTAGTCTTTGATATAATATTATTAATTAAAGAATTTAAGAATAAATCAATGCGTAATTGTTTTCGTAAAATAAAAAGAAAAAAATTAATTTAATTCTTATCGATAATAATAATAGTCTCGATTTTAATTATTAAATTAAGATAGAACTTTATTGTCTAAACTTTAATTATGTTAACAATCTTGCTTTATTAAGATATTAAAAAGTTATTAATAGATTAATAAATTTGTACAACTCTTGTATGCTTCGATCTAACAATTATTATAATATTTGCAAAATTTAACTTTTGTTAACGTCGCATTTATCGAATTTGTTATTAAACAATTGTTGGAAAGTTTAAATATTAAATTTGCTAATTGTTTATATAATTGCAATATAAATTTGCTTTAAAAATTTATTAATACAAAGATCGATCTTTATTTTTATCTTAGAATTGTTATGTTTTTTCTCTATAAATTAATTGCGAAAAATCGAAAATATTACGTAAAAGCGTTAAGATTCGATTTCTCGATTTTTTTTTAAAATTAAATTGCTTAAAATAATAACTTTTTAATTAAGCTAAATTTATTATAGTAATAAGCTAGCTTTTTTAAGCAATTCGATTTTATTCGATTTCTTAACAATTTAATTCGATTTTAAAGTTAAAATCGAATATAAAATTAACAATTAATTTATTTCTTTATTCTTAATTTCTTAAGTTTAAAGCTAAATAATTAATTTAACTTTTTTTAAATCTTACGCTTTTTACAAAAACAATAAAGAGTTTTGATTTCGTTATATTTTTTAATATTTTTTGTTTATTTGCGTTACTTTTTCTTTTGTTGTACTTTTATTTACGCGCAAATCTTTAATATTTTTTTGTTAATTTTGTATTCGTGTTTGCGAGCAACATTATTAACAAAATTGCGAACGATAACGTTAAAGAGTCTCTTTTTGACGACAACACTTCGTAAATTATAAATAATAAATTTCGTTTTATTAATAATGCAATTCTTTATTTAACGTATTTGCTACTTTTTTTTAATATTGTCGATATAGATTCTACATAACGAGATTATATAATTAATAAAAAAGAAATAAAAAGTTCTACAATATATCGATTGTCGTTATTGATAACAAAATTATTGTTTAATAAAGATAAGAAAGAAGTTTAATTGCTATTTATAACGTCTTAATCTTCGTCTCTAAAAATAACAATAATAATAGCAACACAAGCAATAGATTATTTTTGTTTATTAGAGACACAAAACAATATAAATTAGTAAGAAGAAACAAGATCTTAATTGCGACGTTAAAAAGATATATTATAGATTTAAAAATTGTATAAATTTGATAAATTATATAAATAGAAGCTTTAGTTTGCTAATTAGATTAATAAATATGATAATAATAATTAGAAAAATAATTTATAATATATATATATTAATAATAAGTAATTAAGTTTTTTTCTAATGTTAAGCTTTATTTGCAAAAATATACAAAAGCGCTAATACAATTTTATGTTTATTCAAAATTCTTAACGCTTAAAAATCGACTTTCTTTCGCTCTTATTTTATATACATTTTTATTAATTAAGTAATAGAAAAATTCTAAAAAGTTTAAAAGAAAGTATATATAACAAAATAATTAATGCTTAAATTTGAGCAAGTTTAAGCAAGCTTTAATTATGTTAAAATTAATAAAAAGTAATTAAGCACAATTAGCGTAATTGTTAAATTAAGTTTTAATTCGATTAAATTAACTTGTTCAATTCTAATTCTAAAATTAGACAAATTTTTTAATTTAACAAAATAAGACGAACGAAAAATGTGCGTCGAATGTTTAATTTAATTTATTCGATTACATAACGTTACGTAGTGCGCTAATTATATATAATTAGCGTAGATCTTGCGCTAGTTTAATCAAGTTAACATATAAATAAAATAAGATAAAATAAGCAAATGCTAATGCGACAAAATTAATTTAAGTTCTTAATATTAACTTGACAAAATTCGATTTTAAAATTCGATTTGCGTCTTAACTCTAACTTAATTTTACGAAACTTAAGAGAATAAATCAAATTAAGAAAAAAGTGTTTAATTCGATTTAACGATTATACTAAGCACAATTGACAAGTTACTTAAATATAGTATAAAGTCTTTAATATTTTTTAAGAGCATCTTAAATTCAAAAATTAAATAGATTGTTATTTATAATATATATTTATTAATTTTCTAAAATTAAACTTCGTTTTCATTGATAATATATATATAATAAGAGAAAGAAAATTCGATTTTTAAGTGTTAAGAATTTCGAATAAATATAAAATCGCTAATAAAGATAATTACTAATGTTACGCTAATATTTTCTTTCAAAAGATATTAAAAAGAATTATATTATTAAAAAGATTTGCAAACGTTTTTAAACAATGTAAGCAATCACTTAATAACAAGAGATTGCAACTTAATAATTATAATAATAAATTAAAACTTAAAATAAATTAAATACGATTTATAAAAAAGTCGTATTCGAAGATCTATATATTAAAGAATTTTTTTTTGTTCGTTATATTTATTGTTAAATGTGTCGAACATTATTGGCTTAATTCGTTGTCAAATATATTAAACATTGTTCGCTTAACTTGTTATCAAATATGTCGAACATTGTTTACTTAATTCGTTATTAAATATGTCGAACATTGTTTATTTGTTAAGTCGTTAAATACGCAAATAATTGTGTTTCGTATTATATGTTATGTCGTAAATTATATATTACGTTATTTTAAACTAGATTTGTAACATTATATTTTTTCTTAAAGATTTTTGTTTCGAAAGTTAAACGTTTCTTTTATTATGTTTTGTTAATAACAAAGTTGTTTTTGTATTACATTCAAAATCGAACGTTACAATACATTAATAAATATTGTTTGCGAATATTGCTTTCTTTTTGATTATTCTTATATAATTATAAAAGACTTCTTGTTTTATTTGAAGTGTTTAAAATGTATTTATACGAACAAATTGTACGTAAACATGTTGTAATCTTTTCTTGATCATAATAAAAAAAATCTTTTTGTTAAGATTGTTAAAAATGAAGCTTTATTAATAATTGTTATAACTTAATTGTTGCGAAATAAGAAAATTTTAAAAAAAATTAATGCGAAGACGAAACGAAAGACATTATGTCTATTGTTAAGAATAAAGAAATTAAATGTTTTTAAATTTTTTAATTGTTTTGTTGCGAAAAAATTTTGTTAAGTTGTCTTTTATTTTTTGATTATTTCTTGTTATGCTAAATGATTTTTCGAATTTTAATAAAATTTTTAAATAAAATCATAGTAGTTATCAACATTTTTCTTAGATTTTCACGTGTTTTTTAAGATAAATTTTTTTTTTCATTTAATTAGATAATTTTGATTTTGTTGCTTTAGAATTTTTTTCACTTTGTATTTATTTTTTTCTTAAACTTTGTAATAAAATGTTTTCTATATAAACGTATTAAGATCGACTAATTTTAATAATAAGATATAAAATACTAAAAATACTTTGACGTTCTTAGATAAGTCGAGTTCGTAATTAATTAATCTTTTAATTTTTTTAACGAGAAACGATTTAACTTTGACATAATTTAATTTTTTATTTAACTTTCTTGTTCTAAGATTTTTAATAAAAAAATACATTTTATTTTTTTCTTTTAGTTAGGATGTTGTTTTTCGTTTGTTATTCTAATATTTGATCGATCTTTCTTGCATTTTTAAGATGTTATCGTATATTTTTTTAAGTGTTTTTATTCTTTTTATGACTAATTAAGTTAATAGATGTCTTCGCTCTTTCTTAAAGAGATTAAATTTCTTGTTATAATTGACGAAGAATAAAGTTATTTTAGTGATATTTAAGATCTTCGCATTATGTGTTAGTTGCGTCATAAATAAAAGTAATACTTAATTGCTATAAGTATTGTTGATGTAATGTCGTAGATATTGCTTTAGACTTTAATTTGTTCGTTTTATTTAATTATTTATGATCGAATAATAGATAAGAAACATTCTAAATTTTGTTTCTAACATTAATATTAACGTCTTTTAATAATTTGACGTAAAGAGCTTGTCTTTGTTATTAATTAAATCTTTAAATATATTATAATATTGTATAAGTTGATTTAATACAATGTATTTTAGTTGTTCTACTATAAACTTCTCTTTGCATGCGATAATATGTGAGTACTTAATAAGTTTGTTAATTATTACTAGTATCGAATTATATCTCACTCTAATTGCTAGATTCGTTAACTTGAGCAACTTAATAATAAAGTTTATTATGATTTTATTTTATAACGATTTAAATAATTTTTAATATTAAATTTCGTTATAGTTCGCATATGTATTATATTTGTTTTATTAATAATTAAGATATCGTTTAATATATATTTCGACAATTTATTTTATTTAAAAAAACTAATAATGCTAACGTAAAAGCTAAAGAGTTTTAATCATTCTTAAATGTCTTTGCATAATTTATCATAATGTTTCTTTATATATTTGTCAATTTTGTCGATAAATATCTAGTGTTACGCTAGTACTTTTATAAGAGATATTAGAGAAAATTATGTTATTAAAAAGATTTGTAAGCGTTTTTAAGCAATGTAAGTAATTATTTAATAACAAGAGATTGCAACTTAATAATCGTAATAATAAGTTAAAACTTAAGATAAATTAAATACAATTTATAAAAGAATTGTATTTTAATTTTTATATATAAAGAAAATACTAATTGCTTGTCTTGCTTGTTTTGTTCGTTTAATAAATATAACGAACATAATTGTTCGCAATGTTCGTTTATCAAATATATTAAACATTATATTTAAAATATTTGCTTCTTAAGTATATTAAATATAATAATAAATTCGTTTTTAGAGCGTAAAATCTAAATCATTAATACAACTTTAATAAGTTCGTAACATTTTTTTTTTAAGTTTTCGTTCTAAAATTTAATGTCTCTTCATTATGTCTTTAAGAAAAATTAATATCCCAAATTTTTTTTTCCCAAATTTTTTTTCCCCAATGTTCTAGAATTTGTGTTTTTAGCAATGCGTTCTTGTCGCAATTGTGCGATATCTAATAAAATCTATTGTGTAAATAATAATTTTAAGAAGTGTGTAAAATGTGTGCGATTTAATCGTAATTATAATTTAGCAATTTTTTTTACTTTGATAAAACGAATTTATGAAAAACGAATGCGCTTAAAGAAAAAAGTACGCGAAACGCATGTTAAGCTAAGTTAACTAAAAAAAATAACTTAACTTTCTAAAGAATAAGAAGAAAGAAATGATGATAAAGAAATAAAAAAACATTAATAATTTAAAGATAAACGAAGCACATTTTACTAAGTTTATTGCGAAGACTTTTGAGTTATTGTTTAATATATCGTTTAAACAATTTTAACTTTTAATTAATTAAAATTAAGCTATTGTTTTTTTGTTTAACTTTGACGAAACTTTCTTAAAAGATTTCGACAACAATTAAGATTCTTTTTTGACTTTTATGTGTTCTTTAAGATAAAATATTCTTTTTATTTGACAAAATACTTTTGATTTTTTTATCGTAGAATTTTCTTAATTTTATATTGTTTCTTTTCTTGTAAATGAAAATAAAATATGTTCTATAAAGACGTAATTAAATTTGCTAATTTCAACAATAAAATATAAAATATTAAAAATATTTTAACGTTCTTAAGTAAATCGAGTTCGTAATTAATTAATTTCTTAGTTTTTTTAACGAGAAACGATTTAACTTTAACATAATTTAATTTCTTATTTAGCTTTTTTATTCTAAGATTTTTGATAAAAAGATATATTTTATTTCTTTTTTTTAGTTAAGATGTCGTTTTTCGTTTATTGTTTTAATACTTAATCGATCTTTCTTGCATTTTTAAAATGCTGTTATATTTTTTTTTAAACGTTTTTATCTCCTTTTTAATTAATTGAGCTAACAAATGCTTTCGCTCTTTTTTAAAGAGATTAAATTTCTTGTTATAGTTAACGAAGAATAAAGTTATTTTAGTGATATTTAAAATCTTTGCATTAAGTGTTAATTGCGTTATAAATAAAAATAATATTTAATTGCTATAAGTATTGTTAACAGAATGTCGCAAATATTGCTTTAAACTTTAGTTTGTTCGTTCTAATTAATTATTTGTAATTAAATAATAGATAATAAACATTTTAAGTCTTGTTTCTAACATTAATATTAATGTTTTTTAATAATTAAATGTGAAGAGTTTGTCTTTGTTACTAATTAATTCTTTAAATATATCGTAATATTATATAAGTCGATTTAATACAATGTATTTTAATTGTTTTACTATAAACTTCTCTTTGCATGCGATAATATATAAGTACTTAATAAGTTTGTCAATCATTATTAATATTAAATTATATTTTTTTCTAATTGCTAAATTCGTCAATTTGAGCAACTTAATAATAAAGTTCATTGTAATTTTATCTTATAATAATTTAAATAATTCTTAATATTGAATTTCGTTATAGCTTGCATATGTATTATGTTTGTTTTGCTAATAATTAAGACATCGTTTAATATATGTTTTAACAATTTGTTTTATTTAAAGAAACTAATAATACTAGCGTAAAAGCTAAAGAGTTTTAATTATTTTTAAATGTCTTTGCAATAATTTATCATAATGTTTCTTTATATATTCGTTCATTTTGTCGATAAATATCTAGAGTTTTTCTTTCTTTATTGAAAATTCTTTTGTATTGTCTTTAAGTATTCGTAATGTAATATTTAACTTATGCTTATTTGTTAATAGTAATTTGTTTTTGTTAATTTTAAGTATGTTATAATTAAACGATTTTTTCGATTTTATATAATCACTTTTTTTATTAAATGCGTTTGCTTTATTATTGTCTTTGTTTAAAATATACTATATTTTAAACATATATTGTTTAAGTCGTTCCAATTATCGCATTTGTTTTTTGTTAAACTATTTAACAATTATAAAGTGCAAAAGATTTTTATAATTTATAAAAATTGTAAATTTTAATAATTCTTTTATGTATACTCTTTATAATTCTAGAAAAACTACAATAGCAAATAGCTTCTTATTATAAATGTTATAATTTTATTTAATTAACAAAAGTTTTCTTAAGAAATATGTTATTAAATGTTATATGTCTTTATGCTCTTAACTAAAATATGCATCTATAATTAGATTTAATGCATTAATTTTAATCTTATTTAATAATCGTAAATTGTACATTTTTAATACTAATTTCTTTAAACATTTTAATTTAAGATTCTTAAATAATTTCTTTTCTATTAATTTTTATATTTATAACGTATTTTTTTTCGTAAAATTTGTTAATAATATTGCGTTAACAAAATAATTTTTAATGAATTTTCTATTATAATTTATGAAATTTAAAAAGAATTGTACTTTTTTAACATTAATAAATAATTTTTATTCTTTAATTGCTTATAGTTTTTCGAAATTTATATATATTCTATGTCGTTTAACGACAAATTTAAGAAAGTTATTTTTTTTTTAATAAAATTCGCATTTCTTTAATTTAAGATGTAGATTTCTTTTATTTAAATATTTCAATACTTTAGAAATATATTTCACATGTTTTTTCAAAATATTTAAATAAATTATGATGTTATTCAAGTATATTATGACAAATTGATTCAAATATTGTCGTAATACATCATTAATTATTTTTTGATACATTGTTAAGACGTTCGTAAATTCGAACAACATTATTGTATATTTATATAATTTATATCGTATACGAAAAGCTATTATTTATTTCTCTTTTATCTTTATTCTAATTTAATTATACGCTTCGCGTAAGTCTAATTTAATAAAATACTTTGCTTCAAATAATCAATTCTAAAGTTCGCTAATATTAAATAATAAATATTAATTCTTAATTGTAATGTTGTTTAGCTTTTAATAATTAACACATAAACGAAGAATTTCGTTCTTTTTAAATACAAAAAGAATCAAGTATTCTATTTATAATTAAGATTTTTTAATAAACTTTTTTTTCATTTTTTACTAGATATTCTCGAAGTCTTTTAAGCTTTTTCTTAAATAAAGCATATATAAATTCAAACGTAAGTTACTTGTTTAATTCAAGTTTAATTTCGTAATTTTACGATTAATGTTTAGATAAAATCTTTGTCGTTTTCTTTTTTTAAAACAAATGCTTTCAATTGTTATATATTCGTAATACATATTTTAGCGATTCTCTCGTTATATCAAATAGTTTAAGACTTTTAAAAAATTCGCAATTTTTTTCATTTATTTTAACTTTGTAATTTAATTAATTTTTGTCAATATCTATTAAGTCGAACTTAATTAAATCGTTTTTTTGCGAAATTACAAATTTGTTTCTTGCGATCAAGTTTCGATTTAATTTTTTATCTATTATTGAACGTTATTAATGCGTAAATTAAATGTGAATTGCGTATTCGCATTGCGCAAATCTAAATATTTGTGTATTTTAATTAATTTCTAAATTGTGTTGCTTTAATTAAGACATTTCTAGTACAATATTATAAATAATTATTCTCACTATATTAAAGATTAATTTCTCGTGATGTTGCTAAATAACTATTAATAGTAATTTTGTTTCTTTGTTTACTTTTTTATTTTTGTCGAATAATGAGTTTTTATTTATAATTATTAAGTTATAAGCGTTGGACTTCTTTTAAGTAAAATATTCTTTTCTTTTTATAAAAGCTTTAATTATAAAATTACTTATCGCATTAAAATTAATCATTGCGATGAATTAACAACTATTAATTTTAATTAATATAATAAAACATTATATATGTGTTGTTAAGTTTAGTTGTTATTGTTAAGTTAACATATTGCATTTCTTTAATATACTCTTTATTAAGAAATTTGAATTTTTTTTTGCTTCTATGCTATGATTTTTGTTTTAAACGCTTGTTCGCATTAAGCTTTCTTTTGATGCTAAATTGCTAATTTTAATTTTTTAGAAAATTAATTAATTTCTTTCTTGTTTTCTAGATAAGTTTAACATAAATCGTCGTAACAAGTTGTTCAACTAAGACTTATATATAAGTTGTATACTTCTTCGATAATAGCATCTTTACGTCTAAGTGCTAGCATTTTAAGTTCTTTGTTCGTAACAAGTTGTATAATGTATATTATGATAAAATTTAATTGTTTTATAATAATGTTAAGTATGTTCTTTTTTATAATAACATTGTTTTTTAGCTTTTTCTCGCATTTATTTATAATCTTCGATAAGCTAATTAAAGTTTTAAGATAATTTGTAATATCTTTTATGCAATCGTGAAAATTCTTTTAGTTATATTCTTTATTTAAGTTAGTAATTAAGCTCTAAAATTTATTAGTTTTTTTAAATGCTTAATTAATTTTTTGCGTAAATGCGAATGCCTTATCTAATGATATTTTATTTAGAACTTTTTATAATTAATTTAAATTCTTTATTAGATAGTAATTGTCATTTGATCTAATCTTAAGAATGTTCGTCTTTGTGTTAGTTTATTTCTTAATGTCGTTTTAGCTATCAAGTATCTCTTTTAACATAACATTAATTTGTTAACGATTTATTAAGTTTCGCAATCGATAATTTCTTGCAAAATGATTTAATTTGTCACATATATAGTATGTTTTCTAAGATTTATTATCTTGCTTTCTTCTAAAAAAAAATTTTTTACATTATTAAATAAAATCTAGTTTTATAAATGCAAGTTTACGATAATTAGAATTATTATACTTTTAATTAGAACAAGATTCTTTTTACTAATATTTAATCGTAAATTCAAAGAAGATTCTTATTCTTTTATAAAATTAATTGTATCGCTTTTTCATAGCTTTCTTATATAATTTGTTGTCGAAATCGATAATTACTTCGATAAAATTAAATATGTCGCTAATGCTTTTGTCATTACGTATAATTTCGTTTTTAAGATTGTTTTTAAAATCTTGTCGAAACATTGTTATAAGTGCAACATCGTTTCACTTGATAAAATTAATATATTTTTGAAATTTAGTTACGTAATCTATTGCAAAGATTTGTTAAATTAGATGTTAAATTACTCTTTTCGCAATTTGTTTCTCGTTAAATGTTTTAAAGATTCTTCGAAATTTTCTTTTAAAATTGTTAAAATTCGTAAACATTGTACAAGAATTTTCGCTATTGTTTTTTAGATATTTGCGTAAATTTGACTTGAGCTAGTGCTAAACTCTCTCTTTAAGAAATGTTAATGCGAAAATCGTCTTTTAATTCGCTAAAACAAGATAGAAGATAAAATAAATATTTACTTGCATAAGTTAATTCTTTAAATCAATACGATCTTCATAATAGACGTTAGATTTATTGATTTTAATCTTGTCGTTTTCACTAAATGTTAATTGACGTAATGCTAATAAGTTAGTGCTTAAGATAGAGACGCGTTGATTTAATACAAACATTCTTAAAGTGTTTAAAGTATTACGCTAGTACTTTCTTTTAAAAGATATTAGAGAGAGTTATGCTATTAAAGAGATTTGTAAACGTCTTTAAGCAATGCAAGCAATAACTTAATAACAAGAAATTGCAACTTAGTAGTCGTAATAATAAATTAAAACTTAAAATAAATTAAATACAATTTATAAAAAAGTCGTATTTGAAGATCTATATACTAAAGAAATTTTTTTTTGTTCGTTATGCTCATTGTTAAGTATGTCGAACATTGTTCGTTTAGCTCGTTGTCAAACATGTTAAACATTGTTCGCTTAGTTCGTTGTTGAACATGTTAAACATTGTTCGCTCAATTCGTTGTCGAACATGTCGAACATTGCTCGTTTGCTAAGTTTTCGAACACGTAGATAGTCGTGCTTCGTGCTACATGTTGTGTCGTAGATTATATATCACGTTGTTTCGAGCTAGGCTCGTAACAACTAGTCGCACATTATTCTACTTTTCTCGCATATTATCTTTACTTTGCTTGCACATTATCTTCTTACACTAAGTCTAATCGAGTAATTTGACAATCTCGTAAACAAATTAAATTAACAAGTTAAGAAAATCTATAAAAGATACTTGATTTTGCATCTTCTTATTATCAAATTTAATATATTTTCTTATCGATCTTTCAATGCAAATTTAAATCTAAAATATATGTTTTATATACTTAGAATTAATCTCTATTTGCATCTCTAATTATATTTGAAAATTGCTTATATAGAAGATTAAAAAATTTGAAATTTTTCTCTTTCTTGTTGTCTCTCTTGCATCTTCTTACTTATTTTGTTAATATTTTTTTTGTTTATCTTGCTAACTTTGTATAGATAATTGGTTGTTAAATATCTAGCTAAAGAATAAATTCGAAATTAATTTAAAGATAAACAACATTTGCTAAATAGAGTTTGCAAAGACTATTTGACGTTGATATTATAATTGCGAAAACTTAATTTATATTGTAATAGATTAGATTATCTTCTTTATATATACTACTTCTCGCGAGTGTTTGCAATGTGCGAACATCTCGTAGATGCTTTTGGCGCAATTAGTTTAGATTCTATTCTATTACAATAGTGTTTGCGCTCGTGCTTCGACTCGATGCAACGCATTACGTTTAAATCCCAAAATTAATTTCTTTTGTGATTATAAGTTAGGCGATCGTGGGCGCAAAAGTTTGGCGTCATGTGCCTTGCGCGAGAGACCTAGTAGCCTAAGTCGCATGTCACGCTATCGCATGAAGCGAGACGTGAGTGTGTTCGTTTGGCGTGAGCAACATGTCGTGGGCAATCTCTAAGTGTAACACGTAATTATGTTAGTCGAACGCGACAAGAGAAATAGCACGTGCCAAGCACCATGTCTTCAAAGTGGCCTCTAAGTGCGCAACACATCAAGAATTTTTCGATAACCCTGGCGTAACCCTGGGTCAACCCTGAAATAACCCTGAATCTCGAGACGAGATTCATTGGAAGGGGAGATAACTGTAATAGGTTAGATCATCTTCTCTATATATATTACTTCTCGCGAGTGTTTACAACGCGTGAACACCTCGCAAGTGCTTTTGACGCAATTGATTTAAATTCTATTCTATTACATATATCTTGTTTAATAAGTTTTGCGAGCAATCTTTTGACTTGACGATAGCAAACTTCTATATGTGTAGTATATTATTTGAAAGAATTATATTCTTAAACGATAATAACAAGATTTTTATAATATTTCTTACACTTTTGTTACATCTTTATTGTCTTTCGTATTATTCTTTTATTTTATTGTTGTTTAACTTGTTTGCAATAACTTTGTAAATCTTTAATAAAAATGTATATTCTTTAATTTTAACATATTGTCGCTTGTTCGATTGTATTATCGCTTTTGTATTTTATAAACGCACAATAATTTTATTGTCTTCGTAAATATGTCGATGCAAGAAACAATAACAATAGACTCGCTCTTAAAATATTTAAATTGCGCGTTTATTATTTTTAATACAAACATTGTTATCTAGATAATAAGATTGCGAAATATAGATATATTACAAAGCTTTATCGATAAATATGTCTTTATCTTCTTAAATTTTTATTTGTAGTTGTAATATTAATTAATAAGAAACTTGTCTAGTTTAACATTTATAATTGTATGTAGATTGTTTGCACAAAAAATATTAATAATACAAAGATAACTTGCAATTGTTATTTATTAGAAGAAAACTAAAGCTTTTGTTTAACTTAATAATAAGCGTCTTTGTTACGCAATAAGAAGATATTATCGAAGTGCAACATTTTGTTAATAAAGTACTTAGCTTACTTTCTACGTTTAAACTATGAATGCTTCTCGAGATAATTAAATATGCTTTAGTTCGCATTTAAATAGTTGTAATATAAGACGTTGTAGCGCTTCTTTAACATTTTTAAGATAATTATATAGACAATATTCTTCTATTGCTTGTATAACGTCTTCCACTTTATTTTTGTAAAAAAATACTTTTTGCAATTGATTGTTACGTTCTAATTTATATATTAGATTAGTGTAATCGTTGAATTGAATCAAACACATTTTTTTTGTTTAATCCAAGGATTTGAACAAACTTCTTCGTTTAACCCGAAGCTAAAATAATTAATTGCGCTACGCAAACTAGTTCAAATCGAGTAATTCTTGAAAAGCACGCTAAATTCTCTACAGAACGACGTAATTTTGATAAAATACGTATATAATACAAGAAAGTTATAAATTTTTTAAAATTTAAGATTTTTTAAAGTTAAGCTTCTCGAGCCCAATTACTTAGCGATTCCCCCGCGAAATCGAGTTCAACGATTAGGCTATATTAGATGTATAAAAGATAATTGACGCGATATTCTTTCTTGAAAAACATATACAAGAGCGTCGATGACAAAGCTTTATTATTATTAGATATAACAATTGTAAAATACGACAAATCTAGATAATTGTAAAGAAGCATTAAAGTTTTTATTATTTATATATAATTGTTGTAGTTCTCTTTCTTTATATAGCAAAAGTTAATATAAAAGATAGTATTTAAGACAATAATCTTAATAATAACAAGAAGAAATATCTTGTATTTGTTTGTTTTGTAGATGCAATTTATAATTAAAATCTCTATATTTAAATATAATAACTTCTATACATATTTCGAGATAAAAAAGAGAAATTAAAGTTTGTTGTTGTATTTTTTCTTCTTAGAATTGACATATTACAAGAAGAACTTTGTTAGATATCTTATTAACGTCTGCGTAAACGTCAAAGAACTTATTGTTATTGTCTTAAAAATAGCGTTTAAGTTCTAGATATCTTGCTATTTAAATATAGACTTTTCGAAATTTAGACAAAGATTTTTAAGAATCAAGTTAATTTTATTGTTCTTTTGTTACTTCTTCTTAATTTCGTATTGTATTTTAGAGTTCTTTAAGACTTTCTTACAATATAATATTAAGACAAACAACTTTGTAAAAAAATAATTGTAATCGAGATACTTAACAATAAAAGTTTAGTTGTTTAAATTGTGCTTATTTTCGAGATTGTTTTCTAGCTTTGCAATTGCTTCGAAAGAGCATTTAATACAATAATTGCTAATATTTCGATAATTGTGCTCTTTATTTCTAGACTTGTTATTGTAATCGCAATATATTTAGTATTTTATATAAATATTTTGCTTGCTAATCTTGTTGCGATCTTTAACTATTGCATAGTCTTGCGTTGTTGTATGCTTGTAAGCTTCGAAACAAGCAAATTGATAGATGTTTTTTCGTAGTAGACATTAAGCAATAATTGAAGCTTTATAATTATCATTAATAAGTAGATAATAATGTAGATAATATAGATAGCAAAGATAAATAACGACGACAACGACGATGTAAACAACAGACGCGTTGGTGGACCCCGAAAACTACCCGATAGGCTTAGTGCGGGGGGGTGGTGTGCGGGCAAAGTGGAGGTGGTGTGCGAGAACAGTAGGGTGGTGTGCGGCTAGTGGTTACCCTAATAAATGCACGGCCCGATCCTATCGAGGCTACTTTACGAAGTATCAAGACAGAACTCAGCCTTGTGAAGCACCATGGTATGAGCGACCTAGAACGCTATCAATTGACCCAGACACGGTTCAAGGTAGAGCTTTCGAGTTTCTTGATCAACGACAGCTGTTTGGAATTGGCACTGAGTCCTACGTCGCTACTGGCTCAGACTTGTCATCAGTTGTAATCAATTGACTTACTCCCGTTAACCAGGCAGTGCAGCACAGTCCTTAGTACTTTAGTACGAGAGCTGCCCTGCCGTACTCTTCTACGCCATATGATTGAGCCCCCGGGCAAGGGAGGGTGTGTTGCACTGCCCGATCAGACGGCGTAGCTCTGATCTGCGAAGGCAACGATAGAGTTCTGCCTGCAGCTTACCCTATTCACCTTCGAAGCTGTCCGTTCGATGCCATATATGCTCGTCCAACAACCCAGTGACCTAGCAGACGGAGCCTGCTCCCGCCAATAGTTCTGTGAGTCTGGAGGCACACATTATTACAGGTTTCCGAACATCAGACTCACGACGTAAAGTAAACAAGCTCGTCGCAGTTCTGAGACTAACAGTAAGTTGCATAAAGTAAGCAGCTTGCTTGATACTTTGAGCTTCCAATGGACGGAGATATGTCGGGAAGTTTTCAACTTCCCCAGTGGAACTCTGGTCAGCTTTTGGATATTCTTGAGTGTTTTGGACATGGCGCTCAACAGATATTCAAGCGGCTTTCAGGAATACCCATTCACCGTTATCCAAGCAATCGAAAAATTGGCTTCTCAGTCTTGCGCATATCAGATTCCAAATTGAGCTGGCAGCTCATGAATGGACTGAAGAGATTGTGTCAACACGGCCGTCGAATGCTCAAGAAACAGATAACACCGAGCATAACTACTGGGGCCTGAAGGACGAGTACCAAAGCTGGTCCCAAGATGTTAAAGAACGCGCCTCAAGGAACCGTCCAGTAAATGAGGACGAGGCGTGGTCTTTTGTTGTCGACAATCGTGGCTTATGGACCTGGCGAGTAACTTGCCGTTGGCTCACATCCTACTCTTCAGCAACCTCCCTGGAAATTAGTCAGTTCCAAAGACGTGCAAGCTCCCCCTTCGTTAACCTAGGTCACCAGCTTCTGGAGACTGCGTCAACTGTAAACCTTGAGGAACTGAGTATGCTATCTGAGATCTTGGATGCCATCGACCTACAGTTGAGTGTGCTTGGCTCCTTTGGCGAGCTTCATCATAAGGAAGTGCTTCCCAATGGTAGGGTCGTGCCTTACGATTCCAGTTGGTACCGTGATCTCCGGTCTCGGATCCGTGATGCTGTCAAACAGGCTGAGAGCCAAACAGCTGGTGGTCGTTCTAAACTCACTAGGTCGCCCGCGCAGCACCAACAAGATAATCTCCTACTTCAGGCAATGATTTGTGTTGTCCTCCTTGGGTGCATCTACCCACTATATCGGGCACTGAAGTCTTCATCGTCAGCCCCGGGCTCTACATCGGAAGCAGACTTCTGGCTGCAAATCATTAACAGCATCATCCAGCTTGCTGGCTTCTTGACTCTGCTGCTACCCATCTACCGAGAGACAGCGGCGAAAGAATGGATAGGAACATGGATCTTGACGGTCCTCGGTATCATCTCATCCATTGTTGCAGTCCCGCTCTATCTATTCGCCCCTCTGTCCTGGAGCGCTTTTTTCTCCTGGATGGCTTCGTCCGTGCAGTTGCTAGCGGTATTACAGGTTACTTTGGTCGCTGCTTTCCAGAACAAGGAGCACGCCAAGCGCGACTGAGACGGGGCCGAATCTAACTGCCAAGTGATTTTGTAGAGCTTTGGTCCAACCAACACGCTCCCACAAGCTTACTTCCAGCAACTCTGCGGCGGCAAACTTTACCACTACTGAAGCCAGCAATGAGTCAGTCTAGTAAACGTTTCCCACAGTAGGAGGTACAATTACGTCCGAAGGAGAAGGAGGACAATGATGATAGCTCTCGATAAGTGGATTACCTTGAATCGGCTCAAAACAGTCTTGAGATGATCTCGCAAACACTACGTACAAAAGAACCGGGTTATTACTCCTTCCATTTCCACCTACCTATTTAGTATTTTCGGGTCGCAGAAAGCCTGCAAAGACGTTGATGATTTACGAGCTTGCCAAGCCGTAGGAGTCTTGTCTACACTTCATATCTTGAACCTTCAACAAAGCGTACGAATGAAGTGCAAGAATTAGAATGCTATACGGCTACTTGGAACTTCACCACCGCAATCCCGGCCATGACGCGGGAGGTAGCCGCCTTTCAAACCTCAAGCTACCTATAGGCGCACTAAACATGCTTGTATCAATTTCGCCTCCACGGAAAAACGCTGACAGCAAAGCTTATTTTCACTGCATGCCAGCAGCCTTGTACGAGCACTTAACGTGCCGTGCAAAGTTGAGATTGTGATAGGGATTTTGCCGCTATTTGTTTCATTTCTCTTGCCCCTCTTGGCCTTCGGCATATAATATGCCAACAATGACGCCCCTATTTCCTAAGGACTTCCACGTCGTGTCGCTCTTTCAAAATTTCAGACACTGAAGTGAGGCCGGCTCCTCAAGCCACATTCTTTTTCATTTTCGGTGCATAGCTTGACATTAAGGTTTTGGTCATACTCAATATGCTCTTTAACCCTTGTTATGGTGTTATGATGGGGTTTCTTCCTTATGCTGCAGCCATTGGATTGTTGGGTTTTGGCTCTCATGCTGTCGCTCATAGTATCGTGAACGGCATCCTTATCGACGGTGAATAGTACTGCACCCTCCCTATCCGTCCGCTACCAATACTGACCTTATATTTGGGAGGACTACCAACCCCGCTTCCAGTAACCCACCGGTCCCTAAACTCATCGGTTGGTCCATCCCCGAAGACGACAATCTAGCCTTTGTCGATCCAAACAACTACACCAACGCAGCCATAGCCTGCCACATCGGCGCCACCCCCGCTCCACTCTCAGCACCCGCCCAGGCCGGCGCAACCGTGTCGCTGGAGTAGAATCCGTGGAACCCCGGCCACAAAGGGCCCGTCATCACCTACCCTGCCAACTCCCACGGCCCCTGCGAGAGCGTCGACCCTCTCGCGCTCGAGTTTTTCAAGATCGATGAGCTCGGCTTGCTCGGGCAGCCCGATGACCAGTACCACCAGGGCCACTGGGCGTCTGACAAACTCCTCGAGGCCAACTCGACTTGGACCCTAAAACTTCCGAAAGACATAGTTGCAGGCAGCTATATTCTGCGGCATGAGATTATTGCGCTTCATGGTGCCCATCTCCCGGACGGCGCGCAGAATAATCCGCAGTGTGTCAATCTCCAGATCGAGGGCTCGGGGACGGCGAATCCAAAAGATGTGCCGGCCACGGAGTTGTACACGCCTGACAGCGTCCACTACGATATCTGGATCAACCCTCTGCCAGCGTATACGATTCCTGGGCCGTCGCTGTACACTGGAGGCGCAGGCGGAGGATCTGGCAATAGCTCCGGATCCTCTATCACATCCAGCAGTACTGCGACTGAGATTCCAACTTCCAGTGGGTTCGTGACTAGTTTCACGGCTGCATCTTCGTCCGCCCTTCCGTCCGCCACCTCCACTGCAATTGTAGCTGCGAATGCAAGCAAGGCAGAGCAAGTCGATAGCAATGATACGTGCGAGCCATAAAGTAACACGACTAGAGTACTTGTCCATCCTCGATAAAGCGGAGAGGGTGCAGTTTCTGGAAACCAAACATTAGCTATATATGTACATTATCCACTTTTCAAGCTATCAGGATAGATCTCTTAGGGCGGAAGATGGTATCGCAATGTACAGCACAGACTGCCTACCAGTATGTACGACCTCATGTTCGAAAATAATTTTTTTTCAGTCCGACTAGCACTGAAGGCTAAAATCTGGTAAAATACCTCTTTGAGAACCTCAGAGATGACGAGAATGCTGATTGTAATTCCGGTGTCTTCTTCTCCACTCCTTGCTCTACTCTGTTGATCAGCCGAACAAGGTAGACTACAATAGCTAGATTTCTTCTCCCACGATTGATGTAGATCTACCCCTGGACAATCCGAGATCACTCCAGCACGTCTTTGCTTGAGGCTATCAAAAGTTGTCAAGATATTCACATCATTTCAGAGCTCGCGTCGCGCTCTTCAAGCTCAATATAATCATTAGAAAGTCCGAGTCGCCGTCAATTGTGGAGCGAACCATTGATACTAAACTTGATGGACAAAGACTCGAGCAATTGAATATCCTCAAACACGAGACTACTTAAATCAATAAATACTAAGTGAACCGTGATTTAAGTGATTTATACGATCGTGGTTTAATTGACCCTGCATTACCTACAGATTCCAACTACAACTCTACATGGAAATCCGTGGATCGAAGACTCCAACCGAATCAATTCGCGCAACCTCTCCAATGAGGCCACCAGGATAGTGGTGTTCCGCCTGTGCGATCGAGGGATCCGGTCCGCACGACGGCTTCCGAAGATTCCAAAATCGAAATAGAAGGTTTTCGGAACTACTAGAGCAAAAAGTAATGTCAGCTGCACTTAGCTACGTTTCGGTTTTTGGAGGATAACATGAAGGCCGCTCTCTGCCAGCATTACTTCTTGTATCACGCTAATGTCAGTTGATGAAGCACGTGATTGCAATATGGATAGTATCGTTTTGTTTTGCAGGCTATTCTGGAGAGCTATAACTGCAGACGAGACGGCTGGCTATAGATGCTGGAGACGAGCGGTTGTAGAACAGGCATGAACGCTTAGTTCTGCTCCAGCTAGACTTGCAATCTAGCGAGCACCATTATTGCCAGTCTCAGAAAGCGCTCGCAAGAGACAGCCACCTCGTGCGTAATTCCCTCCGCCCGAAACTGCCAGTCTTCGCGGAGATCATTCTCGCTGTGAGTCCTCAAGCCCTCCACGAAGCTTTGCTCGCCGCCAATGCCCTCTTCTCTTCCAGTGCACCTCCCATCTCCTTATCCTCCCCCTTCGTCGGCTCAGACAACCACGTCAACCCCCCCGTATAGCGCGGAAACTTTCCCTCCATCGCACCACACGAAGTCAGCCTCGACCCTCTCTCTTCGCGATCGTACCTCCCATTCCCCTGTTCCGAGCGCGGACGGATATACGCCGCCCTCGCCAGCCCCCCGGCCTGAATCCCCCACACCGGCCCCCCGAGCTGCACGAACCTCTCCCCGTACCCCTCCAACGCCCTCGCCACCCTCTCCCCACTCACTTCCTCCCCCTCCCCTCCCAACCCCCCAAAACGTCGCCCTCTGCCACACCCCCTTCCACTTCTCCACCACCTGCACCGCCATGCATGCCCCACCTGCACCTCCTTCGCAATCAAATAGAAACTCGAGCTCTGCGCATAATACCTCTCCGGCTTCCACACCTCCACCTTCGCAAACTGCTCGAAATTCCGCAGCAGCACCATATTCTCGAAGCTATCGATACGGTGCAGCAGGATCACGAACGTCCCCCCCGCTTTGAGGCGCTCGAGGCCGAAAATCAGTTGTGCGAGGCGCAGGCGGAGGGCTTCGTGGTCTTTGTCGTGGCGGTGGGCGTCGCGCGTGTGGGAGCGCAGGACGGCGCCGTCGTCGAGGACGAGGTTGTAGGTTAAAGAGGGGAAGGGGGCGGAGAGGAGGAATCGCGGGGCGTTGGGGTGGGTGGGCGGGAGGGTGGAGGGCGTGAGGCCGTAGGAGAGGGGGAGGAGGTTCATGTCCAGGTATTCGACGGAAAGCCGGGGGTCCGAGACGAGGACTTCGTGGCCGCCGGCGCTCGGGGCGAGGGTGATGCCGGAGATTTGGATGGTGGGGTACATGTCTAGGAGTTTCTTGGTGTAGCCCCCTGGGGCGAGGCATAGGTTGAGGGCGCGGAGGGGGGAAGAGTCTGGGGAAGAGATGGTGAAGGCGTTGGTCTGGGTCTGCATGGTGTCGGCGATTTGCGCGTACATGTTGAAGAATTTCCATTCGTCTTGTGTGCTGGTGTTCATTACGCGCTTGCGTTTCTGCTGGTAGAACTTGTCGCCTTCGGGGCTGCTCCATCCCTGGTACGGAGGGCCAGTGTGTATTTCGATGAGTACGAAGGCAAAGGATGAGGGGCTTACCCTCTCGCGGATTTCATCGACGGCTGCGAAGCTGGTGGAGTTTTGGAGGAGGTACTCCCTTACTGCCTTGTCAGCTTTGCTGAGCTCGGGGGGGCTAGGTCGACTAGGAGTTGCATCAGAAGCGGGGGAGGTGATGCTGAGCGAACCGATGTCGAGCTCATCGGCGGGGGATTTGTTAAGAGCCATAACTGGCTGTATGACTGGGCGAATGTTGAGGTGGTAAGCCATGAGGGTAAGTTAGTGAAGGTTAGATCAAGGTTTTGATAGCTTTGGTGAGGTCAAAAAGCTAATCGGTGCTGAGGAATGAGCTAGATGTGAGCATAATTAATGTGGACCTCTTAGTGAGCTTAACAGATGATGTTGACACAATCCCTCCTAGCTTTGGAGGATTTTTTGATATTGCAATTGTGATTAATGATGCCTGCGCGACTTCAGATGATATGTGGCTATAGCGCGCTTCACCAGTTTTATAACGCTTCAAGACAAGTTCCCTGGATTCTGCAGTAATCACGTGGCATCTAGGCTTTCTGAGAAAGGTTTGAGTCGTGGGAGATAACTACTAACCTACTGAAGTTTAGGTAGTGGTGACCTGGTCGGCAAAAGTACCATAATAATTGCAAAGACCTCATCGATGCCTATGTCTTAGCCTCATTTACGGCTGTGTGCTTCTTGCCTCTGAAGCTTAAGTGATTCTCTGCTCTGCGAACATGCTTTGGGCCCTCTGCTTGCAACATGGCCGCGAACGTGACTGCATTTCAGAGGCAACCCGAAAACAGAAGTAGATGGTCAGTCTACTCAGACTCGGAGGACGAACTCTCGCTCCCAGGAGCCTGAGCCTGAGCCTTCGTCCTGTTACCCTTCTTCTTCTGCTTCTTCTCCTTTTTGCGCCTCTTCTTTTCCATGCCCTCTGAATCCTCGCTTGAAGATGACGTCGAACTCTCATGCTTCTTCACTGACTTCGCCCCTCCCATACTGTACAAAAAACTCCGCCTTCTGCCATCAATGGGGTCATCATCCCGCTGTAGATAGCGTTTAGCCAGATCCGCCTCGTTGCCACCGTGAACTCTGCACAGATAGTCATCGAAGTCTTCCGAGACTTGCGCTACCACTTTGACATGCTCCAAAGCCAAGAGCGGCTTCCCTTGGTTCTTGTTGGCGTCGAACTCCGCAAGCGCTATGGCGGTCTGGAATGCATTCTTGATCTGTCGGCCATTCCACGTCGTTTTTCCGTTCTTGTGCAACTCCTTGTAATGTTTTCGTGCATATTCGTAAATCTCGTCTGCTTCAACTTTCAGAGCTTTCTTACTCTTAGCCAGCCGCTCAAGGTTCATTTTCCATATCTTGAGGGTTGATCGCTTATCGAGGGCAGGGTAGTAGAGACTGACGTGGATTCTAGATTTGAAGGCTTCGTCGAAGTGGCCTACCTTGTTGGTCGTCAGGAACAGGATGCCGGAGTAGAATTCTAGGACTCGCAGGAACACCGATACAACGCCATTTCGCCTCATGTTTTCCCTGTCCCGAGCCTGGAGAAAGACGTCGGCTTCGTCAAGCTAGGAACGAAGCGTGTCAGTATACCTAACGTAAGTGCACGTCTTCAGTGTAGAGCCAAAGCCAAAAGCCTTGCAGCATCCTATGCATCAGCAGGGTGCAGTTCCCAGCGAGCAAAATGGGTACTTGTTCCTCGACACGCTCGATAAACATCTTGAAGATTTGACGACGGACCAAGCAAGTCACATAGTCAAAGAGACAATCGTCCTCATTGTACGGCGAAACTGTTCACGACGTCCACATAATCATGGGGGAATTGAGGACAGAGTATTATGACAAAAGTCTCAGTGACCCTCAGTGTCTTGCCGAGGTAGAGTGCACCTATTCTTGCCAGCGCAAGGAACAGGTCTGGATAGGATTGTAGGGAAGCCGAACGAAGCATAAAGAAATCGTGACTTACGAGAAGTACGCATCCCCATCGATGAGCAAGGCTGAAGTTTTGCTCGAGGTTTTGCTCGACCTCCTTCGATGTTTCGCCAATATCACCACAAGTAATTGGAAAAAGGGGTCTGTGGGTGTAATCTGCCACACACTCCGCTGTGCTAGTTTTGCCGACGCCAGGAGCTCCATGGAGCAGTATAATCAGGCCTTTGCCTTTCCCACGCACGAGGTCGACATGATGCTCCTGGTCGCACTCGCTGCCAGCAAAAGAGGGCATATTAGCTGGATCATGTGTCTTCACAAGTGACTCTACCAGTCGGGCCACGCCAGGTGGAAGGATCAAATTCTCGAACCCGTCGTTGTGGCGCTCTAGCGGACGGATGTTGTCAATGTTGAGGAAATGCCACCTTCGACTGCGTAAGATGAACCCGTATACCTTGTTCGGAAGAAGTATCATCATACTTTCGGTCAATTCTTCTGCTTCGTTACTGCTGACGGTCCGAAGAAGCGACCCATTGGCCCTTATGAATTCAACAGTTCTCTGCTTGTCAACTCTGTGATCGTCGAACATGAATCTGTCTTTGAAACAGTCCGTGCAGCCAGGAATACCGCACGCCTCGGTCTGACATGGTGGCAAGTTAGTATTGCACTCATCACATGGGGAGGGACAAGACTGCGGCTTAGCGCAGATGTACGTACAACTATCCTCGCGTCGTCCTCAATCCAAGACCTGAGTCCGAACTTCGGTGCATTCCTCGGGTATTTGCGGTATGCTAATGCAAAGTCGACGATGACCTGGCTGTCAATCTGAGTGGAACATATGGTTAGCGCTGTGAGATTCACTGAGCATTTGTAAGGTCAGCTCACCTGTTCCTGCGGCTCACCCATACTGAGGCCATTGTACTCGCGATGTGGATATTCGTTTGGGACCGATAGTTCTCGAAGCTTCATGCCTCGTCCAAGCATCAAAGACTTAAAATTGGCAGCATCTTTGCGGAACCGAAGAGGATACATGGGAAGGTCGACAATATTCTTCTCCCCTTCATAGGAGACTAATTGCATACGTCTTTCGACGGGGCCGAACTTCTGCCCGTCGAAGTCAAAGTAGAACACGTCGACGGTAAAAAAGCTCATAGCACTGACGGCTTCTTCCCTGTAAACCGACTCTACGAGTTGGTGCGACCCCTCGGTCCTTGTCTGAATCTGTTTCACTGGTCTTCTGCTCGAGAAGAAGTCGCAGGCTGGAAGTATGGAAACCTGATAAAGCTCAAGGCCTCTCTCATTGGATTCGCTTTCAGCAACCACAAGGTCGCCAGCCATGAAGAGGTGCCACATGTCTTGGAAAGCAACCTTCTCTGCCTTGGAGGATCGCAGCAGTTCATGTTTGGCGAAGATTTCCTTCATGTCTTCTTTCATGAACTTGGTGAGGATGCGGAGGTGTGTGATAGCTTCCATCTGGGCTAACAATTCTTCCGACACCTCATGTCTGCATTTATTGTCTTCTAAGTCCACGGGCACCGCTCTGATAGGCGGCTCATGTGCCGACTCATTGCAAGAGCTTCTCCGAATGCTGCTCCTCCGTGTGCGTCGAGTATTCTGAGGGCTGACACCATCCACACCGAAGTCGACAAATCCCTTGCAATGCTCTTCAAGAGAGCATTGAGTGTTCTCGGCAAAATCATGCTCTAGCTCCCGGAGGTAGTCCAGTATCTGCTCATTGTAAAAGAGTAAGACTTTGAAAGGGCGATGGATTATCAGACGTGAGAAACTGGAGAATTTTTGCTCTGTTATGGCTTGTAGGGCGTTGATGATGTGAAACGATCTGACTCGAATACGCTCAATGTTGTTATAAAGGCTTGCGGGCGGTTTAGTGGATATCCTCTGTGGGAGTTCGAGCGTAGGCTGTGCAACAGACGACTTGCGTCTGCTGTTAGTGTGCGGTTTTTCAAAAAGGACCTCGAGGATATTTGATGCTTTAGATGCGTCTTCCAGATATTCCTGCCAGTTCATCCATTGGATCTCTGTACTCAATCCGGTTCGCTCCGACGATTCGTCGCCTTTCTCCGAGCTACCAATATGTCTAGAAAGTTCTAGGTTTCGAAGCTGGCTTTCAAGAGATTCGACGCGGTCGAGGAGCAACTGGGATGAATTCTTCACTGTATCGTCTTCATCAACGTGTGTCGGAGACATAATCGGACTCTTCGGCGCTCGTCTAGACGTTGAATGTTTCTCGTCCTCGTGGGTCGCTTTGAGACCTTGAAAGCGGACAAGGGAGCTCGTGCGGTGCGTTCTGGAAACTCCAACGACATCAAAAGCGCCCTCAGGCGAAAGTGGCGTACGAGGCGTCGAATTTAGACGTTTGCGCTGGATAGGGCCAACCTCGTCGTCGGACTGACTGCCATCGGTGGATTGATCAGAGGACATATTGGTTATGGTGAAGCCTAATCGACGTCAGCGGAGATCTTGCAGGTTGATTTTTGCCAATCAATGTTTCCTCACAGGAAAGGTGTCTTCGTATGCGCAAATCCTGCCCTAAAAAATCGCAATACAGTCTTCGAAGCGGTAGTATCCTTGGAACACCGACGAAATTATTTTAGCTTCACAACTCTTCGATTGAGCAGTGGGATCGATAACGGTCGTTGGCTCTGATCTGTTAACACAGCGCATTGGACAGTCTCGACAATCTGAATTGCGGAAACTTTGGTGTTGACTGGAAATATTGTGAACATGGAGGGGGGACAGTAGCTGACACGAGCTTAATCCAACCTGCGAATTATGTCGCCTATTGACAATGGCGAGCCTACTCTTCTCCCCATGATACGGTGTGGTTATCAGACTTGACCGTAGATACTATTGGTAGGCTCCCTCTATCTAGACCAGGGAGGATGCACGTAAGACCAAATTCAACCCACACCGCAGACTCGGCATTGCACTTTGCACTGTGGAGGCGCAGCCTCGCAAAGTGAAGCTGGAATGGTTGCACAAAGTGAGGCATTTGTATCTTTAGCCGGTCTCGCCGTGGGTTCTAGACTGCATATGCGTTAGCGAGACAGACCTAAGAAGTCACCTTACCCGGAAGTAGATGCGTGTGGATTCGTGTGGGAGGCGTGTTTGGAGCAAGGCTGACCAATCAGCCCTGTAGGTCACCTGCGAGGCTGGCCCCCACAGAGACAAGGGACCAGAGCTGTGATGCTCACGGAACGTGTGAGCGTCATCACACAGCCTTCCTTCGAACTGCTGGTTGAGGCTATGGATATGGATATCCGGCACCCTTCATCCCCATCGACTTCGTCCATCGCTAGGCTTTGTTCCTGAAGGCGCAAGGCAGAGACTGGACGGACGCGGTTCCATCCCAGCTTGCAAAAACCAGAGGGCGTTCTCGATCGAACATAGGCAGCAGATGAGTGAATTGCGCAGGTCGGAGCGTCCCTTACTCCGCAAACGATAGGCAGCACTTAAAGATCCCACACTTCAGCGATACGACAGTGGATGTTGATCCGATATCCACGATCCTCACTCCACGATGACGCCGAATCCCATAGAAGATCCTCGGTTTATTCCCCAAGAGCCGCTTCTCGGAGACTCACCGACTTCAATTCCCGTTAAAGATTCGGTGGCTTATGCTCAGCGCCAAGTCACCGAAAACGTTCATCCTGCCTTTGCGAATGCTGGACTTATATACGATCAGAATAATGACTGTTTTGCTACCGAGGCTGAGGAGGTATACGATGAAGCAGCCTTGTTCGATGGACAAAGAGCCTTCGCCGATGCACTGCAACAATTTCAGCAGGGAGTAAAGCTGAAATACAAGTCCCAGATCGATCTTTGCGCAACTCATACATGGGATCAGGTTGTGGGATACGCTGATGAAGCTCGAAGAAAATACACAGGCGTGGGTCGCAAAGGCATTATGAAGAAAATAGATCATGGACTGAAAACTTTCCAAACGGCCGCGCCGGCCATCTAGGCATGGCTGAAATTGCTGCCATCTACTACATGGTATGGATCAATCTTATGCGGTGGTCTTATAATTGTTCTGGAAGTATGCATCAATAGACTGGGCTTTTTGAGAACGAAAGCTGAACCGAAGTAGGCGGCAGTCAATCTCAGAAAGCTCCGAAAGGAGACTCTGAATGCCCTCGACCAAATGCCTTTATGCATCGAGAAAGCCGAGTTTTTCATGCGGACGTACGGCTACCCGCAGGTAAATCGGCAAATCGGAGATCTTTACTTGGCAATAGTAGATTCCCTTCACCATATTCTTGAATGGTATAAACGCGCGGCAGGCAGTGAGTCTCCCTAGTCCACACATGTCAGCATACCTCTATATTCAACGCCACCAGTGAAGTATCTAGGCGCCCTCTTCAAGGGTCCTGCATATGCAGAGATGCTGAAGACCAAAATGAACAATGTGGAAACCGCTTCACAGGCTGTGAATGAACGAGCCAGCCAGAGGGAGCAGGTCAGGTTGCAGGAGATCAGAAACGTGACTCTACACAGTATGGTAGTACTATGATCAGCTCACAATATAAAGCTAACACACTTCTTCAGCCAACGATCAGGTAGGAGAGTTGAAGATTCTTGCTGTTGAGGCGCGCAATCACCTGTACAACGTCCTGAAAGATACCGAGGCGTGGCAGGAAGCCCTGCAAAGTAGGCATACTTCCTCTTCCAATAAACATATACACAGTCCTAAATTCTCCAGGCTGGAAGGAATCAAGATTAGCAAGAGAAACCCGGAGAGCAAGCAGAGATCAGGCATTCTTGGAGCAGAAAGGTAATGCAAGTAGCCCATGTTCTCTGTCAGATGCTGACCGTTCGTCTTTTTAGAAAAAAGCACTACCGCAAAGGAACTGCTGCTTGCTCATTTCGACTTCCACCAGAACGATCCGTCACACGATGTGGAGATGGTGCTAGGTCGGATAAAATCAATGACTCTGGGCGACCAAGACAGAGTCGGGGCAGTGATCCAGCATCAAGCAGTCCAGGACTGGCTGCTCAATCCAGTGTTCGGAGGGCTGTTGGTTCATGGCAACGGTCGGCGTCATGACTCCGTCTCTCCGACATCTGTTGCTTGTGCTTTGCTCATCCATATCTTCTCGAAGAAGCTCTTCCTTCCGACGCTGTATTGGTTTTGTGGCTTACACAGCGTTGGGCCCAGCGGCAGCCCTTTGGGAATGTTGCAAAGTCTCGTCTGTCAATTGCTTTGCTTGCCACTTTGTCGATGCAGCATTGGTGATGAAGATAGCCTGGTCATCCGGGACATCGAAAAGCTTTTGAAGCTCTTTCGGCGATTGCTAAGGCCCTTGTCCGGCGGGCCTCCTGTTGTGTGCATCTTAGACGGTCTTTCCTTCTATGAAAGGCGTCACCAAACCGAAGGAACCGGCAGGATCGTTGGCGAATTGGCAGGCCTCGCACTATCGAGCCCACCAAAATTGATCTTACTCCTTACCAGCCCCATCAGGACGAGCTATATATCTCGCAAGCCAGAGATCGCACAGAACCTCACCATCACTGAAGTCCCATATCATGTCAGTGGAGCCAAGCATGGTCTAGACAGCCATCAGATCATGACGTCCACGGAGACGAGAGCAAGAAGACTGTCGGAAAGCTTTGGAAGCGGCAGAACGTCCAGATAGAGGGCCGAGACTCTAGGATACAGCATAAACTCAAGTGGACAGCCAAGCCAGTATCGTAAGCACTTGCTCAGCTATCTATGAGTCGACATAATATGTTTTTGGTCGAGTATCCATTGATCGTCCGGAGTCCAGCAAAATCTTCTGACCGGACTAGTGGCTAGTGGCTTGGCAAGACGGGCAACGCTAGTCCTCTCTCAGCACGGGTTAGGAATTTTCTTAGGGCTCTGAGTCCTATATCATGATCGAAAGAATGCTTTTCATGATAGGACAAAGGTTTCAGGCGTGGGATATATGTCAACTAAGCGCTTAATCGTTGACAATCGACCATGACAGAAAATTCCTTCTACGAGACTAGAGACCATTGACAGCAGAAGGTTCTTTACTATTGGGGAGAATTCATCTCTTCGTGAATTGTAGCTATATTGTTGTCGTTGTCTATGATCCTCTGTTTGTCATCGTGCGAAAGTATATGTTGTTTTCCTTCTATCTATGCATATGCAACCTTAAATCAGGCTATGGTTTGCAGTTCGTCGCGCACTACTCCTTCTGTGCTTCCCCACTTGACGTACCCTGAAGGCAAAATCCATCTCCCTCTCCCTTCTATTGGAAGGTATACCTATCGAGGTCCTCGCCTGCCTGCTATACCACATTTCAAGATATTATCTAGGATTTGGACATCCTCGATCTCGACCAAAGTGCGCGTTCCCGCCAGACGATCAAATCCCCTCCACAGAAAAAATATAGTGGTGCCCGTAGCAGCAATACCTTCGAGTGTGAGATTGGCTAAATAGAAGTACGGTCCATCTGAGTGGTCGGGTGCTCTGCTGCCGTATTGCAACGTTTTGTGCCACGCCGGATATCCCTCAGACTCCACTCATGATGCTGCACATACTGTTCGGATCGTCTGGAGGGAGATAGCCGCACAGTCGATCTTTGTAAGACCCGGAATACAGCGTTTGGAAGATTTGCTTCAGCGTGACGAAGGACTTGGTGGGAGAGTGGCTGAGGTTTAGGTGTGGCAGAAGCTGTTTTTTGGACAACTCATTTGGCCGGAGGGAGGCGCCAGCAGTTGCCTACGTTGCAGCTACCGGAAACGGCGGGGGCAGAAAAAACCTAAGGGAGATTGAGGTAAGTAGCATGCTTGCAGATCGGATCCAGGGTGTAAAACTGGATATGAGAGATGACTGAGGAAGACGTACAGCTCAAAATTAAGAGGAATGAAAGTTGTAAATGTCAATGTGACGGCAGGGAACAGTCACGTATCGGAGGTTTGAATTGAGAGGTCTTGGAAAGGCGGTCGAGCCATCCTTTCTGTGTCTAAGCGTTCTCAGCTATTCATCTACCAAGTCTTTACAAAGTTCCGTCGCTGACTCTCATGAACTGCAGATAGTCGCAATGACCATAAATTGACCCATCGGAATTGATCGATGGAACGACAGAAAGCACATAAGAGAATTTTTAGTAGAGATTTTCAAGATATCAACACTCATTATTGCCAGTGCCTGAATTATTGATCGAAAAAGATAGCACGATCTTGGTAGCATACCGTAAGAATTTAGTGATCCCTTTGCTTTAGTTAAGTCGAGTAGTATACCTTCCGCAAGCAATACCACATCCAACTTCTTTACACGCCTGGGGCACTGCATTCACAAGTACACCCATCTAGGACGTCGTTTCAGTTTCGCACCTAAACGTGATCCGGCCTCAGACCATCTGGTCTTGGGCCTTCGGAATAGCACACTTACTCGTCATCTCCATCCCGCACACCGGGCTCACCATAGAAATCCCATTCATCATACTCCTCCATGGCTTGTGTATGTCGTTCGCGGAAAGCCTCCCTTTCCGCCTCAAATTCCCGGCGCATACGCAGACCTTCTTCCATGGAGATTGGATAGTCATCCACCATTTCAACAATCAAGTTGAAGATCTCGCTGGGCAGTCTCCAAAAGATCGGCACGCTTGTCCGAATATGGTTCGCCCACCAATCGCGCCTTTGACACGGGACCATGGCCGTACTCATGATGCGCCGGTTGGGGTCGATCAAGTGCAGAGTCAGTAGTCTGCAGTGCCCTGGTTTCGATCTGTCTTCGAGACTAAATGGCAGGATGCGTGTTTGAAATATATTTGGCCATGCGACTACTCTACCCTCCTTGAGGGTGGCGTGCCCCATGATTTGGATTGCTGGGTCACCGTGTTTGGCGCCGTAGATCTCCGGAAGGAAAGGTGGCGTGTGGATTTCTCCTTTTGCTGCAATGGCTTCTTCTGTGAAGATTGCGCAGCGGAATGAAAGACGGGGTGCAGACTTTGAAGAGAGATTGGCGGTTGAGTATATGTAGGTTGCTGAGGAGCAAATGCGCTCATTCTATGATGGTGAGCACAATCCTACATTCGATATGATCTCAACAATAACAGGGAGAAAGAGCGAGATACCGTTTGACCTTGGACATGCCATTCTTCACCTTCATACTCAGGATTCTCGGGCGAAAGTTCTATATCTCGGAGATGAAGAATCATCTGCAGTCCTGTATTCCAAAATTCTTTCTTCAAATCTACGAACATAGACCTTTGAAACCGGCCATCCTCGTCGAGGAAACTTTCCTCAGCCCGCTGCTCCGGAGGTCGGAAGCTATCTGGGTCACGCTTGATGAATGGATGACGAGCAAAATCTACAAGACGTATGCGTTGATTGAGGTATCCCGGTGCTTTGAGATCGATGATCGTACGATTGAATACTGGAATGACAGCATCAATGAGCCTTGCAGTGACATTATATAGAGCGCGATGGTGCAATGGGTGGACGTTATTGATGTAACTTTTGATGCTGCGCAGAGATGACATGTCAACTGGATTCGAACATGCTCATCATCACGACCAACGTACCTCGACCGACCGAGTCCGTCATTATCGAAAACTACATCGAATGGCAGCCATTGAAAGCGCCTTGAGTACGCCATATCGTTGCGGTATCTCCCGTGATCCGGTTCCTTGCAGTCATCTTCAGGGGGCATCTTGGCGGGTTCTCCCTCGCCGCATGTTGTGATACAATCTATTGCCCGTATTGAGCCTTTGCGTAGAAGCCGGGTTTTCTCCCAAGCAAACGGGAAGACAAAGGGATCCACAAGGTCCAATATTTCTTCGTCATCTTCGATAGATCTTCGGAGGACATGGGCAGCTTTCTTTAGTGCCAAGTTTGTGGTAGTATCGACACGAACATCAGATTTGATAACTCCACCGTCCAACAATGGAATTAATGCGGAACCGACAGAGTCACGCGTATAAAGCTTGACTTCTTCCACACACTGTGAACCATCAGGTATATGACTGGAAAGAAGGAGTGACCTACCCAATCAGCCATTGACCGAACAACATCATAGCCCGTCATGACTTTCGCGCTCTTCCAATCAAATGTGAACTCAGGATCGAATATTTTATGCTGCCAATCAGGCAAATCTGTCAATTCGTTGATCCAAGCAAGTATGGTGAGCTCTCGAACAGTATAGCAGTAAGCGCTATCGTCAAGTTAAAAACTGCCGGACGTTAAGAACAGTTGGTAAGACTCACGGATCTGAACTATTATCAAGCGCAGATCGCAACAGGATGTCTTCGTTTCCTATGGGATGAGGTTTGTTCTCCTCCTCTCTCACTCGTGGCCAGTGCAATGACAGACCAAATCCGGGCACATTCCAGCCACTCTGCCTGCGCGAAGCCATGTCTTTCTACGCAGTGTCGGCTGAGGTATTTATGTTCTATGCTGTCATTGCCAACAAGCAGATTATGGGAATTCCTACCGCTTCGAAGTGCGAAACATCCTCAGCAGTAATTTTCTGCTCATTGGTGAGCCATACGGTGAACATGACAGGAAGCTGTCCGCACACGAGTGGTAGTGGTAGTAAAAGAGGATATTGTGCACGCCTTCTCGGACCCACTGGGGTTCTCAATTAGGAAGCACAGGAAAAAATGGGCCGCGATCAACACCTGGCGCTGGACATCGTCTACGAAGCCACAAGCTCTTGCATGACATCATCCTTCGCCCCTTCGGTAGACGTAGCGATACACAAAGCAAGATCAGCAGAGTCCGAAGGATGAAACAGCTTCCCACCCAAACCTGTAACTGCTTTGCCGCCATAGCCATGGTCGTCGATAGGGTAGGCCCGGACACCCGAAGGGCCGAGCCGGGGGCCACCCTGGCCCAAACGGGCTAGCTGTGGCAGCGCCAAGCATGTCCATGTTTTCTTTATATGATGCTGAGCCATACTAATTTGCTTCATGTAGATACACAATGATGCTCGTAAGCACACCTCGTCGCAGATTAGTGTTGGATATTCTGTTCCTTGTGTTCAACGCATCTTCGAGAAGACAAGGTCACCAATCACACTTCCACGTGTCCCTGGCGTACTGATAATCTCATCGGCAGCATATCCCTAATCGAAAAATCATCAGCTACACACTTTCATGAGCCCTCGGCTGGAGCTCATGATGGTGTCCACCTGTTTCGTGTGGTTGATCTCCAACCTCCAATCCACCCCATGCGCTGTCTACCAGGGCATTCGCTCCGAGTGTCCCACCAACGTACAATGATTTGTTGCCAGGGCTCCTCAAGTATTCGTCGCTTGGCATACCTCTGTTCTCTCTCGTCTACGGTTCTTTGGCCGCCGTACCAACAATTTTTGCTTGTTTCAATTCCCTTGCAACGTATCATGCGTGTCGTTCAGCTTTGGAGGGAACAGCAGCGTGACAGGTCCCTGCTAAGGCTGTGGTCTTGCCAATGGTTGCAAGGTTCGAGGCAGTGTTGCTCGGAACTTCTTCCAGCTCTGAGAACCATGATTGCATTCGCGTATACTATAAATTGATCGGATGACCCTGAGCACCGGCATTTAGAGCTGCACATTCTTCATCTTTGTCAAATTTGAGAAATTCAAGTGTCCATTAGACCATTACTCGCCAGCATGGTCCATGTCAAGCGTTCCGTTTTGCTCTGCGCTCCAATTTGCAGCTTCTTTCTCCCTGCCTTTGTTCTTGGTATGCCCAAGGAGACTGGCTCACCGTATCGTTCCCTTTTTGAGATCGAGAAGAGACAAGATGACAGTCCCTACGACGGACCAGCACCAGAGGTTGACAACGGTGATCCTGAGCCCTACTCAGACACGGATTATCTACGGGGCGGTAGGCTTTGGTCCCAGTCTCAGTGGACATTGTGGTGTCGCTGACAAGCCCATAGCCATCCCGTACAGAAACAATTACTTCTCATCCAACGGTGTCCTGACCTCTATGAAAGTGGGAGCTCAGCCATCCGATGCTACAATGACGGTGTTCACCACTATATCGCCGGGAACATCACCGCCTGCACCAGCGGATACCAACCAAGGAAACCAATTCGAAGTCGACCATCTGCTCGAGATGCAAAATATACATGGGGCTTTCTCGGTCTTGTCGAAACCGTGAGTGTCACTTGCAACGATTACGACCTCTACAATGCGGAATTAGCTTTGTGCTGACGATTCTATTAGTAATAATATTCCTCAATCAGATTGGGATGCAGTGAAGACAGCAGTCTTCTCAAAGCCACCCAGTACAGGCTACGCTCCGTGAGTAATCTTCTACCCCTACTCTGCACAAGAACGTTGCTGAGAACACCCACGGGCAGGATGCAATCAATAGCCAGTAAGATCAGCGGTCCTCCTAACATGGAGGCTATCCCTGCGGCCATCAACAATTTCAAAGGCCAAGTATTTAAAGGGGTCATAAACAACGGAAAGGGAGCACCGTCTACCACGCGTTATCCAACGGAGTTCGGGCCTGCGGTCAACAAGCTACTCGCGGACAGGCAACCTTCTTACGATGAGGTCATTGGAAGTCTAGGCAGTGCAATGGCAGCTGCTGGCAACAACAACACCGATGTCTCCTCCTTCTTCTCCAGCTACGCTAGCTCGGTCTACAGCTCCGCCACCAGCTTCCTGAGTCAGTGGACTGGGAAGACTGGTGTTTATACCTCCACGACATCATCGACCTCGAGTTCAGGCTCATCCTCGCAAACTGCCACAGCAGCCACGACAACCTCAAAAATCTGCAGCGCTGCGCTATACTCGGATTTCAACAGCTGCACTGATCACTGCTATCAGGGATTGTGCCAGGAGAACGCGGGTCAGCCGTCGATCACTTGCTCAGGCTGTCCAAGCGCGACGCCTACAGCCAGCTAGTGAGTCTTGCCAGCTTATGTAGGAGTCCGCGAGGTTGCCTCAATGAATTGGTAGAGGGCGTACAGAAACATAATTGAGGCAATCGGACAGGCTGCAAACGTGATCAAGATAGGCGAAGGATTGGTGCGTCTTGATGTTGGGAACCAGAGAGTGGTCAAATTCTATTTGTCCTATTTTCATTCGCTTTTTCCCACTCCATACTTGATGCTGTGTTCATCGTCTTTTGGGAATTTACTTTATCTTCTTGATAGACATGTATGGTCTTATATCTCGCAATATTATCCCTGGCCCCTCTCCCTAGCATCATACACCAGCATTTGGAAACCGATGGGGAGACCCGTAAGGGACTCTCAACAACAACATCGCTGCCGACATACTTTGTATCTGCGGTGTCCTAAGGTGCCAAGAAGTGGAGGACATGACGCATATTTCGTTGACGCCTTTTTACTAACGCCATGGTAAACTGCCTCATACCGACTCCATAGAATCCGCATGCCCCAACACTTATACTATATGACTACATTTCTTTCCCACCCCGTAACATGGAGTTTTATCACAAGACCACACCTAGGAAATCCCAGCAACGCTATGCACACGTCACAGCAATCGTGACCGAATGAAAATTGTACTATAAGTTTCCACACACTGACCGGTACCAAAGAGCTTCGTCGTCTTTGCCCTCAGCACCAGATCCAAAAACCCTTTACAGATTTGATCTCGGCATTAAATTCCAAGCGTCGCATGGCGTTACCAACAAGCAAGATACTGCGGCGCATCGTGTCGGAGGGTAGTACTCCTGTGGGGATAAATTCAATGTCGCTCGAGGAGTTCCGTATTGCGGAATCGACCACCGCAATACCACCAGCCGTATTCGAGGTTCCCCGTGCTACTGAGAATTCTACAGATTACACACAGTCCGGGTCTCGGGCCAGCTCAGTTCGTGTAAGCTTGATCAGCTTCCTAGGGAAATCTTCGATCAGATAATCTACCATTGCAAGCATGAGGCTTCGTTTCATGGGCAGATCTCGATCGACCACTACCCTACCAACGACGAATGGCTGCCATTAAAGACCCTCCGGTTGGTCAACAAGCGTATGAACATCTTGATCTCTTCATGTCTCTTCAAGTCCATTACCCTTTATCAGCATGTCGGATACCGGGAATCTCTGAACAACATCGCCAATACCCCGACTCTAGCTTCTCACGTCGAGCACCTCAGACTTGCGCATGTCTGATATGTCAGACAAGTGGGCCAGGAGAGCTGGAACACGTTGACTGCCGATTCACGAGGGCATAGTGGTCACTTTGTAGAGCACCCGCCTGCGGGAGGTCCGTTAGCGCAATGGGACTTCGGTGCTGAAGCAAGTTGGGAGCGTTATCGGAGCTGGCGAGATGCCGAAATGGTAATGCGGAATCACGAGGCTACTAAGACCGCGCCCCAGGTTTCGCTCAACCTTTTAGTCAATCTCAGATCTTTCGAGACCATTGGGCTTGGTGCTTTGCGCACGATCAAAAGAAAGCCCTGGATGCGGTCTAACGGTCTGTGCAAGCGGCGCCCGGAATCACGGCGGTGTTTTGCGACCGGCCTGAACGACGAAAATACTGGCCGTGGCGTCCCCCCTGGAGCGCGCCCATACATTCCCAGCACCCATTTACAAACTATGATGATTGCCTTACAGATCTGCGGCCGGGACCTACACAAGCTCACGGTACATCGCGTCCAGGAGCTTTGGTATATCAATGAGCCAGGTCTAGGACTGCCGTCGCTCGAACATCTGGTCATTGACTCGAGTCATGTTCGTTACCATGACTGGCTCGAAGCAAGAATGCATAAGGCATCGCAATGGGTACTTCACCTAGAGAACCTCAAGCACCTAGAGATCCGCCAGAACCCGGCCGCGAAGAACAATCCTGATATCTGCAAGATTCTGAAGAATGCCGAGTGGCCAAAGCTTCGGCGCCTCGAGCTGACAAAGATAGAGACGCCGCTTGCTAGCTTGGAATACTTTGTTGCGAGGCATATCGAGAAACTAGATCACCTCAGCATTATCTGGCCTGTAATAGACACAGAGGACTGGGCACAACTTCCGTCGCAGATTACGTACGACTGGTCTACTTCGTACACAAGGAAGACGATACACCTTACCGACAGCCCCTATCGGCCGTACGTAAGCAAGGAGCCTACTTAAACGTGGTAAGGGTCAGAAGGTTAGCAGGTCAACAGCTGCATGGACTACCGTACGCAGCTCATCTTTACTACAGTAGATCGGAGTCTCTCAACTATACGAGCTCAGCCCATAAGTCCGACGGTCATAATTCCCCAATGCGATGTCATCAAGAACGCAACTACCGCTTTTAATTACCAGCGGCCTTGAAGCGAGTAATCTTCCGCCAAAAACCACGGAGGGTGCGTAGCTCCAAACGCTGGTCGTCATCTACAGGTCTTTCTTCCAAGATCTTGGGAAGTCTAGCATCAGTACTGAGGATTACCTCGATCACTTATCTATCGGAAAGTCTGGCTCGTGCTCAAAGATTAGTCAGAGAGATCGGGAGACATGGTGGGTATGTCTGGGAATGACCGCTAGACTTGTATCTATGTTACAGAATGGATACTTTTATCCCCCGTTGAGCAATGACAGATATAGTCATAGTCACTCACCCGTGCCCGCCTGGACATATCCATCCCTATTCGTAAGTACATCTCCTGCTCTCAATGCAATACTGATGTCCAGGCGTATTCCTTATTTTAAAATATACTTTAAAACAATTCTTTATAGACTATAGATAGATTTTTTCAAAATCAATTAACAATACATTATTAATATAGACGCACAAATATATACTCTAATTCTTTAATATAAAAATAGAAGAATCGACAATAGTAGATAAAAATTCTAGACTTTTAAAAAAGTCTTGAATTACTCTATATTAGACTTGCAATAATTGTTGGAAATTGTAAAGAACTTTTTGTAACTCGCATACTAGAGTAGAGTTCTTAATAAAATTGTTAGATTAACTTATATAAATAGCTTTGTTCAAAAAATTGTAAAAAAAGATAAAAATTACTTATATCTATTTAATAGATATAAAAACTACAAGTTTCTATTAATACAAATAGAATTCTAAAGAAAACTAATTTTACTATATTTATCTAGATAAAGATAAAGTCTATTTTAGCTATCTACTTATAGCTATAAACTATTTATCGTATTTTATATTTAAGAATGCTATTATTAAAATTGTATTTAATCTTAAATATCTATCGATTAATTATTATCTTTCGATTGTGCAATAGTTTTGTAAGTATCTATATATTGTTCTTAATGTATAAGACGATTTTAGTTTTTATAGTTTTTTGCTATTGCGATTATTTAAATAATCGACAAGTTTTCTTATAGAATTGTAACTTTATAATTGATAGATCTAATATTTTTAATATTTTGACACTAACAAAATCTAAGCTATTATCAATAGAAAATATATGAAGAACGTATATTATATATATATAATCTTTAGATTTGCTACAACAATTTAGATTCTTGTAGTTAAAACAATCTATTGTTCTAAAGCTTCTAATTGTTCGATTTAAAAACAATAATAACAAAGCTTTATTATAGATATGTTTCGATAGCTTTAATAATAATATAAACTCTACAAAAGTATTGTTTAATATTATAGAATTGCAAGGTACTAATAGTAAAGTCGATAAAAATATAGAATTTTGCAAAATAAATTTATCTTTAATAGAATCTTTTTGATTTGATTTATTTTCATTTAACTTATTTTAATCTAATATTAGTTTATTTTAATCTAATATAAGTTAACTGTTTATATTGTACTTATATTGTTTTTTCTCTTTAGTATTATCGAGAGCATTTGCAATATTCGAAGTATTTGTAAATATAAAATATCTATTTTGAAAGCGTTAAACAATATTTATTTTGTTGTTATTTTTTAATATCTAGACATATTTTGTTTTTTTAAAATTAAAATTCTCTTTAATGTATTTCAAAGTTGCTAAACTAAATATATAATAGCTAGTCCTTTTATTAAAGCGTATATCGCGTAATAGATAAACTTGCTTAATTTTAGAGACTAGAATTGTATTATTTTTATTGATTTAAATCTTTATATTCTACAGAAACGTTTTTTTAAAAATAATTATTAAATTTGTATCTTATTATTGTTTTTGACATATATATATAGAAGCGACATTCTAGTGCTCTCAAATTTAAAATATCTAATTTGACTCTATTAATTATCTTAAAAAGTTTAGTGCCAAATTTGCAAAACAATATTGTAATAATTCTATTTTATATATACACAATCGCTTCGATAATATAGTCTTAGAACTTTATAGAAATTTAATATATTTTATAAATTGCACAAATTAAATCGACAATTGTATATATACTCTAGATTGGTCGCGTCAAGTTGGGTCATCAAGTTCGAGCTAGATTCTTGACTCGCCAAGACTTAATTCGAGTCAAAAATCTTGACCCAAGTATTTGGGTCAAGTCAAAGGATAGATATGAAATACTTAGCGTATAACTTGATTCAACTCGCCAAGACTCGAAAAATTTAGATTATTTTAAAAAAAGTGCATTAATTAACTTAATCAAATTGATTAATTTAATTAATTTGTTTATAATATTATATAGTAATGCATCTAGATAATGCATTTGTACGTTATTTGTGCGTTATTATTTTTAAACTATTTTTAGTAATTCAAATAATGCGAATTTTTTTAAAAATAGAAAATCTTGACATTTTGACGTCATTTTCGATTGCTTGACGAGTCGATCGAACTAGATCAAGAAATCGTTGATTCAAGTCGATTTCAAGTTGAGTCAAGAGATTGATATCGAGTATCTAGATTAAGTTAGAATGTTAATATCGAAACTCAACTTAACGATTAATCTAATATACTCTTTTCGATAATATTGTTTTGCTTAGATATATAAAAGACAAAGAACTTTTATTAAATATTTATCTTCTTAAATTAGTTTGCAAAGACGTTGCTTTTTAACTTATTATTTGTTTGCATATATTTAATTTAATAATTTGTTTACTTCTTAATTTAGATATAGAATTTCTATAGATATAGAAAAATCTTATTCTTAGTTGTTATAATATAGATAAAGAATATATTGAAGACGTTATTCTTAATTAATAGAAAATAACAATTGTTGCAGAATATAATAGACAATAAATCTTCAATATCAATATAAATTCGATCGAAAAATATAGTTACTTTTAATATAGAATATCTAGAAGACTCTAACTATTACTTTGTTTTTAAACAAGGTTTGTATATCTTCTTTAAATTAAATTTGACAATTTCTATTCTAGTAATTGTCTTTGTATTAGATAGAACGTTTCGATAGTTTAAATAAACAAAACAACAATATTAAATTTCGATATCAATAGTCTATTTAGCTATCTTAAAAATATAATAAGAGTTCTTCTTTTATTAAATTTTTGCTTGCACAAACTCTTTTATCTTGCGTAGATTTATTGTCTTTAATATTTTAAATCTTAAAAAATATTATTGTTTAATATTATTTACAAAGATTATATGCTAATTGTTATAGTTAAAATAAATAAATTGTCTAGATAGAAAATCATATTCGATATCTTTATTTTCTAAGACAACTATATTAATAAGATTGACTTTAATATTTGAAACAAATAGAACTTGAATAAGAGTTAAATTACTATCTTTAGATAGCTAAATTATACAATTATCTATATTTTTAATAGATAGAACAAAACTATTAGTTGTTTCCATATTTATATAGCTATAATGTAGATTTTTGAAAAAATTTTGATTTTCGAAAATATAAATAGTAGTTTCGAAGTTAATAATCTATACAATGTTTGCAATTGCAATAACAAGATAATTATTTTTTAATTTGTAATAAGAAGATTGCAAAAAAGAAGAAATAAATATCTTATTAACGCGTTCGAAACTTCTAATTATTATATTAACAAAAAAATTAGATATTAATTAACTGTTGTTTTCTAAAACTTCTAATATAAAGTTCTAACAATTTCTTCTACAATTGTGCTTACAATATTGCTATCTATAATCTATTTTGTTATATATTTTGCATATCGCGTCTTTATAATAATATTTGTAGTTTTCGCATATTTCTAAAGAGATAGATTGTTGTTGTTAATAGTTATTGTTGCTACAATCTTTATCTTGATTGCGATTTTTGCAATCGCAATTTATATCTCTTTTTTAAGATTCTCTACGTTTTTTACTAAATTTTTGATTATTAGTATAATTGTTTCTATTATAATTTTAATTTAATAGTTCTATTAATCTTTATCTCTTTTTTGTTTGTATTCTTGCTAATTTTTATTACTATAAACAAAATTAATCTACTAATTTCGAATTTTCTAACAATGCTCTTTCTGTTGTAAATTCTGAAAAATTGTATCGAAATTAGATAGTTTGCTATCTTTGTTGTTGCAAATTTGTTAAACAAAATAGATAATTCAAATTTTAAATTGTTGATTAAGAAAATTAACTATCTTAGTTACGAAGTAATTCTTGATTAAAATCTTAAGATTGACAATCTTTATCTTTAATTTGTCTAATTAACTATAAAAGTCTACAATATTCTTGCATTTAACAAGTAATAGATTTTCGATCTTGTTTATTAACTTTTATTTGTTGCTTTATCTATCAAAAGTGTTAATTTTCTTAAAATAGTTCTACGTTTTCTTTGCAATTTAGATAGATTTTAGCTACAATTAAACAATCTTATTATATATAAAATTTATCTTTTTGCGTACTTTTGCATTACAAGACTTCTATTTATTTATTTTGTCTATATTTGACGTTATAGTTTCTAATTAAATATAGATTTTGATCTATTGTTATTAACGTTTCTCTACAAATTTGTATCAAGTAGAGCAAACTTTATATTTCTAAATTAGTTCGATTATATCGACAACTCTATAAGCTTTGCAAATATCTTTTTAAACAATCTATTATTGTCTTTATCTATACTTATAACGTAAAGAATATAGAAGAGATAGTGCAAAAACTATAAATATTGATTTATATTCGAAGTAGATCTTTCCAACATATAATTGTCTCGTAAATTCTCTTTACAAATTAATTGAATTATTAATAATGCTTTAGTATCTAATATAATCGAGACGTTTGTTCAATAAAGTTGTCTCGAACTTTTAATTACTTTAAACGAATAATATAGTACAAAAATTTTACATCTATTGCTTTTTTTATAAAATCTATAATGTAAGAGATCTAATATACATAGATTGCTAAGATACTAATCTAATCGAATATAGACTAATTGCGTCGATTTGGAAAATCGAATCAAATCTTGACGATTCAATTCGAATCGAATCGAAAGTCTTGGCGATTCGATTCCTAAAGTTGAAATCGACAATTTAATTCGATTTCAAAAGTTGAATCAAAAATCGAATCAAAAAATCGAATCGAATTGTCAAGACTATTATTTTTAGTAAATTTTATTATTTTTAGTAATAATTTAATTATTTTTAGTAATAGTTAATTAATAATTTAATAGAACTAGTTAATCTATTTAAATTAATTAATAACTATATTAGAACTTTCTTTTTTATAGATGCATTACTACTAAGCATTACCTAGTAATTAATTAGAAATCTAAATTTAAACTTAATTTATACTATTTTTAGTATTCTTGGCATTCTTGGCGATTCGATTCGATTCGATTCGATTTCAAAATAGTTGAAATCGAATCGATTTTCGATTTGATTCCTAAAGTTGAATCGTCGATTCAAGTCGATTCTAGAAGTTGGAATCGAAAATCGAATCGACGATCAATCTAATCGAGTAAGAGTCTTGCAAGAGATAGTTGCATCTTAATAATTCCAACAACTTGCAAGCACCTTATTGTAAATTAATTATAAGTCTGTTGTAATACTAGAAATTACTGTAAACTAATATTAACTAGCTCTACTTAATAAGATTTTGTTTTATAGTAATTTTGTTTCTACGATAAACTTCGAGTTTTACAGTAAACTTACGATTAAAAGTTCCTGAATTTAAAAAAAAAAGACTACTGCTTGTGGATGCTATGATAAAAATATACAAACATCGATTGCCTTATTGTCACTAAATTTGCTGCAAAGCCAAAACAAAACATCTCAAAGCCTCAAAACAGGTTATCGTCAAAGGTCGAAGGAAGCATCGAAGGAAGCGCCAAAGGCAGCGCCAGAGGCAGCATCGACAACGACGAAACAGCAGCAGTCTTGAAGGAAGGAAGGCCACAAGAACAACTTCGCAAAAGCGCGAAGCAATGAGAAAGGAAGAGGGAAGCAAGTTGATCACATACTAAACAGTATGTGAACGACCCAGCCACACCTCTTAATCTCCGCATCCTTGGCACTAGCCCGCCTGTCATGCAGGCCTCTTAAGATTTCCTTTTGGGACGGGACTCGACGAATTCCATAGAAGCCTAGGACTTCAACTTGGTTTCGAATAGATATAATTTAATATATGCAAATGAAGTCTACTAGGATGTGAACTCAGAGGTGCATGATTACGAAATGCATGGTTTACAATGGGATGGCTACGGACACAAGTTATCTACGCCAATCAGGCCATTCGACATCGAATGTATTCTTATGTATTGTTGTAAGCGATAAATTTATGGTAAACGAGCATCTTACGGTAAGCAAGGTAAATTTAATTTTACGGTAAAATGTCGGTATTAGCGGTTTCATATCTATCCGAAATCCTTGGCGCTCAAAATCGACTTCCCCCCCACCATATATACACCATCAACGAAAACGAAGTTCAATCTTACAAAATTGATATCTATATACTATAGATAACAATCTATCTAGTTTCTGAGTTTAAGACGTTCTTAAAGAACATTGAAGTCTCTATACTATGTTCAAGTAATTGGCCATGCTTGGCGATATCTTGGCATTTTTTGGGCCTTTTCTATACTGGCTCTAGCATAGTCAATTCTTGTTTAAACTTGCTCAAATTTGAGACCTAAGTAGCTTGTTATATAGATGTTCTTTAAAGTCTTTTGTTATTATGTAATTCCTCAATCGTTGATGGTGTATATATGGTTGGGGGGGGGGAAGTCGATTTTGGAGCGCCAAGGATTTCGGATAGACATGAAACCGCTAATTAGCCAATCTTTTACCGGACGATCACCGTAAACACTCTACAGCCTGCTCCGCTAAGGGAGGTCGAAGCAGGATATCAGGAATCCCTCTGTACACAACGATATCTTGACAAGTACGCATCGATCTTCGTGGTCTCGTCTTCAATATGATAACATAATAAGCCACATCGTACTCTCTCAAATATCGGGGAGGCCTTGACCTTCCTCACCCTGGGCGGAGATGTACTTGCAATCATTGTTAGCCTGGTAAGCTAATCAAATATCGAATCAGGAAATCTATGGTAACGATGATGTACTCGAATAGCTCCACTCTGAGTCTCCATGGTCTCTAGATAATCTTTTACTTGTCTCTAAGTTCTGCAAAGAGCTGGTCGACCCGTCACGATACCGCTCGATAGAGCTGAGTGATAACGTCAACAAGATTGCGTCTACGAAGCGGAAAATCCAGAGACTGACTGACCCAAATGACTCGATACTACTCCATGTGCGAGAATTGCATGTCACTGACTTCACGGGGGACGATCGAGTGTTCCGCCCAGGTGTTTTGAAGCCAATTCTCGGGCATCTGTTCCAGCTCCAGGTATTCAGGTACGATTAAGTGGACGAAGTGACTTACATTATGTGCTCTTGTCGCAGAGATTGTGGCCAGGAAGACGGTATACTTACAGACTCATAGTTGGCAATCGATTGTCGATCCTCCACGAAGTGCAATATCCAAACTAGAACAGCAGTGGCCCAGGGCCAAGCTTATAGTCTGCAAACATGCGGGCACGACATCGGACATTCAACTGCTTTTCTCACCACTACTTTACGCGCTGACATTCGATATTCTGAACGGGAAACCGAAGCCCGAGCTGCAAGGGCAACGATCTAGATTGCCTGAACTAAGGTACGTCTTGTTGAACAATGTTCGGCTCAGGGTACTTGATATCAGGTCCAGATATTGTTCATCACAGAAATTTCACAGCGATCAGGTCCAACTCCGATCGATGAACCTACCCCTTCAATCATCAGACCGACTTCCGCCTCTTCATGAGCTTACATTTTCAGGTCCGGAGCCGTACGAATTTGATCTAAGTCATGTTAAGTTGTGGAGTCAATGCATGGACTGGAGCCAGCTTCGCACTCTAGATCTAGGACTCAGCTGTCCACAGCACTTCTTCGAAGAGATCGGTGGTCAACTAATCGGTCTCAAATCCCTGACACTGGGCATAGGAACGGGTCCGCGAAGAAATTCGCCTTGGAAGTCCGGACCGATGACTTGCGAAACGCTCGAGCCTGCCACCCAATTCATCGCATCACTGCCTGGTCTGCACGAGCTACACATCACAGATCTCGATGCTGCTACCGAGACCATCGTCCCTACCATACTCGAGACTCAGAAGTCGCTGCAGGCACTATCTTAACATGCGTCGATGCACCGTGGAATCGGTGGGCAAAAGATTCCCTGTACATGGACCACAGCACAGCTTGATGAGCTACAACAGAAAGCTCCTAGTATATCGCGCTTGTCAATCGATTTCACACTTGAGGGTGGCAAATGGGTGAGCATCATCGGCCAAGATACGTAAAATTTGAACAGCTGACCCAATTGCCCGCTTAGCCAACTAACCATGCAGCCACATTGGTACGCCTCAATCACCTGAGAAGCTTGACGATCCTCGTGGAGCTCAACAGCGACACGTCTAACTTCGCTGCGGAATATCGTCAAACTGAGTGGGGTGTTGTAGACAGGCCTCCTCTGGATAAAGAGCTGGGCCAAGAAGTCGCCATCAATTTATTCAAGAGCTTCTTCATTAACGATGCGTATGCACGTATGGTAGATTTAGAAGTCCAATTCATACGTAAGCAGGTGCATTACTGGGGCCAGAATGTTGACACCAATTTTCCGATCAAGATCAGACGACTAGAAAGGAATGACGCGCCGAGCCCGGTGGATGATGGCTTCACCGTTGAGTGTGGAGGCGAATGGCTTAAGGGGTTACGGCCTTTATACCAAGAGATGGCGTGACGTCACAGGAGAACGCTCATGTCATAGTCAGTCAGAATGCCTGGCAAGACTCAGATTAGAGCAGCTCTTGGGCTACCACAATCGAGCCTGTAATGGCAGACGAGCCGTAAGCCACCATGATAATAATGAAATTCTTCAATCTTTTGCTTTTCCCTTTCCAACCTTCGATGCACCTGACAGCATACCCTTGGAGTTGCCCGCAAGAAAGCCAATTGAACGCGAGTGTTTCTTGTGCGGAATTGCTTTGGCGGCACCGATGTCGAGCTAATTCCCAACTGTCAGGTAAGGCCACCCCATGAGAAGAGGGAAGAAAACGATGGTTAAGCAATCAAGCCAAGATACGCTATCGGACCGGCGTGAAACCGGAGTGAGGGAGAACAGAAAGCATCGGCGACAGAGGTCGAGGCTTACAATCCTGAATTTTGCGCAGTAGGCCTATGTTTCAGTGATGTCCCTGATGTACGGGTACGGCACTGCCAGCTCAGCAGATCCTGTGCTGCCTCATTGACTCGTTCGATCACGTCAAGCTAGAGAACTCGTGAACCTGCTGAGACGGTGCCGATGAAGACGTGTCTCCATGATTGCAAGAAGTATTGGAAGAGGAGGATTAGGAAGCATAATCAGCTCTATTGCATTGATTGACTAGAAAGAGGCAGAGAAATTCATAGACGGACCTGACAGTGAATTCCTCCAAGAAGCACCCCTCATTCAAATCCTCGCACGCTCTATGAGTCGAAAGCCAATGCTTTGTGCAATCAGGTAAGAGAATGTTCCCAAAATATAACATGTCGTTCCAGAGGCTCTAACCAACTTTTTGTATGCAGGCTTGTAGGAGAATGATGCAAGACGAGATTGCGCTAGACGCACTTTTGGGTCTGCTTGAGCAAAGCACAAGGTGGCGCTTGAGACCTTGATATAGTCTCCCTTGATAGTGACATACATATATCGCAAGCATCGGGAACTTTCGAGGCTGGGTCTCTCGTAGCAGGGGAAATATTGGTCATTGTGCAGTCGACTTTCTGGTTTTCACGTTTCGTCTGACAAATTGTGTAAGGCTAGAAGCTACTGCTTGTTGGATGCTATGATAAAAGGTACATGATAAAAATTTACAAACCTGCGTTTGGGCGGTATCGGCTGCCTCATTGTCACTAGGACTGCGGCGAAGCCTACACAAACACCCCGAGGCAGCCGAAACGCCTCCTATCTATGCGACAAGAACAACGGCGTGGGTGGGCGGGCAAAAGCGCGAAGCTTGAGAAAGAAAGAGGAGAGCGGGTTGATCACATACTAAATAGTGTGTAAACGACCCAGCCTCACCCCGTGATCTCTGTATCCTTGACACTAGCCCGCCTGTCTGGCAGGCCTCTTCTGCTGGGCCAGACTGCAGCCCTCTGCATGCTATGATGTGATTTTGCTCCGGTTTCCGGTGTAGTGTCTTTTCTGTCGTCAAACCCCCAGAGATACATAATTGTTTCATCCTCTCTCATCAACTTTCACAAAGCTGAATCTCAGCCTGTGTGTCCGAACAGGAACGACTTTTCCGGTTGCCGGGATGTTCCAAGTAACAAGTAGGTGGGGCTGGTCCACGCTCTTCATCTACTAGCATGTCAGCCTATATGAGTTCGAAGAGGTGAGCCGCATGTCGTAGGTTGGGAACTCACCATGGACGAAATATGATGGCTGAATTGATGTGTTCGCAAAGATAATGTTGCAAAGAGTTTGCTGAATGATCGGAGCAGGGTTTTCGCCTCCTGCGACAGTAAACTTAGGTTTCTCGGTTATCAGGTATCAAGGGAGATGCATACTTCTTGGGCGTCGAGCTCGAAAGCCTTGTATCAATGTAATTCCAGCGAGAATGAACATCACGATGCCGAATACCACCGTTGCTATAAATTCGGATGTCATGGAGGTGAATGGTACGAGCGATGTGTAGTGGAGCAGGATAGAGGAGTGAGACAATTGGTATACGGAGGATGTACTGACTCTCACTAGTAAAAGAAGTCTAGTGGAAATTGCTGCTTCGAATAATATTGGCACTGAGGGTGACCGACGATTCTTATACTGTTCCATGTCCACCGTAACTTTTTCTATAATCCAAGACCTTTCCTTTCTGCATCTTGTGATCATATGCCCCGCTTACGCGACTTGATGGCCCACCGTGTTGCCGAAGAGGCTACAGCTAGATGGTTCAACGTTAGATGCTCATGGAACTTTTGCTCGGATGGCATTGAAACCCAGCGTCGCTCGTCTCATGGGTAGGTCACCCGGCGTGTCGTCCTTGAGTACGGAGCTCTCCAGCAAAAGTCCTGGTCGACGCTAATTACGCCACTAGCGTGATCAACTGGAGGCCGCCCGAAGGATCCTCTTAAGGTTGTCGCCCAGGCGAATCGGTTTGTAAATTTTGGGGCGCCTAGCACCCTATGGTCCCCATGTGTACCCTATCGGCCAGGTCTTGGCATGACCAGAACTTTTGCTGTAGAGCATATACTGCAACGGCGAGCGCGCTGCCATTCGTCCAACAAAAGTTCGAGGTGCATGGAACTTTGGTATTCGGAATCGGGTGCTTGCAGTAGCTTCATGCAAAGAACTTTCGTTTAGAGCAATGATAGCCGATCAGGCTCGGCTCAGACCCTCAGCCTCATGAAGATGCGATCCCAGCTTTACTGAAGCGCGAGGATGCAGACCCGACGCGAGGTCACCGAGGTGTCAGCTCGGCTGAAGTAGGACCCTGCTCTCATAGTTCTATAAGACTCAGAGACTGCCTTCTTGGTCTTGGACCTCTGCTTCTCCAAAGATATATCTTTGCTCACACACTAGCTTCCAATCTCGTCCGTTCTTTCTGGCTCTTCCGACGATGTACCCAAATTCAAGCATGATTTTCGATTCCTTCTTTGTTCTGGGCGACAGTGAGGCCCATGAGAATATATGTGATATTGGCCAGTTTCAAGACATCGATCCGTCGACCGGTTTCGATTGGCTCCCAGCCACAGCAGCACATCTGGAAAGCCACTTGGGCCTTGAGACTCCCCACGACAGGACGCTGCTGGGTACAGCCGATACAGCATTGACAATGATGGACTATCAAGTACAGCTCAACGGTGATTCGAACATGACAGATGCCGGCCTTTGCTATGAGAATCAGGCCACATCAACGGACTGGAACAACTCCAATACCAATAGAATCCAAGATCTGGACTTACCGGGCGCCTTGTCGATTTTGACGGATGAGGAGCAACAATTGACCGTTGGGCAGCACCCAGCTCTCACTGAGCCGGGCCCTCAGACTAGAGAACCTTCGGCGGCCGTCAATCATCACCTTGATGGGACTGAAGCCTCGTCAGTGAAATGTGCCACCTCAGAAGACTGGGCTAAGCATCGAGGTCTCATTACCTGTCTGTACGAGAAGATTACGTTGCCGGAAGTTACGCGACACATGGAACAAGAACAAGGGTTTTCCGCAACGTAAGTCCGATAGCTTAGGTCCACTGGCCACCATTAACGATATCTAGGATTAAGATGTCCAAATCTCGATTCACACTTTGGGGGCTCGACGGCAAGAATAACAGAGAAAGAGAGATGAGAGCCGCGGTGCGGAAACGCAGCCAGCGGACTCAGCAAGGCAAACGTTCCGTTTTCCGTATACGAGGCAAGCCAGTCGACTATCAGGAGATGGTGCGATATTTTGCCCGGAAGCGTTTGTCAATCGAGGATGTTGTCGCTCAACGAAGGGCATCCAAAACACCCGAGGCAGTGGTCTGTCTCACTCCGATTACATCACCAATCGCCATTCCAGCAGTATACAAACTTCCGCAGCTTCTCTTTACGAGCATTTGCGACTACGTAGACGGATCCTTCCGTTCTGGATTCTGGATCAAGACGAAGCCAACAGAGTTTTGTTGTAGCGCTAGAGGGGCTAGTATGTCCGCGGGTAGACTTTTCAGCCAATGTCACGAGGTTCGCCATCTTCTTGACCTGGGCCACTTGCGAGCGGCAAAATTGGTTCAAGACTCTGCCATTGGCAGTATACATCATATGCTGCTTGATGAAGACCCTCTTACTCTTGCTCAACTGTTCAATTTGTCCATGGGAATGTTTGAAAATGGAAGGCCTGAAATAGCTCTTGCCGTATTTAAGGCCATCGCCGACATTGGTGCGTCGACCATGGGCCAACAGCATCCTCTGCCAAGAATTGCTCGCTTTCTCCTCCGGCACGATTGCTCCGACATTGCTGATGTTAGCGCTAAATGCCTTCAAGCCTTTGGCGATCAATTCGAGGACGTTCTTGGTCCAATGCATATGGCCTCGCTCGTCATATGTCTGTGGAAACGCGGGGTCACTGATGGCTATGTACGGGATTTGCTGCGCAGGTGTCAGTCTGATCTGGGCGATAGCGATGCCCGAACGATGAACGTCCATCTAGAGTTGTTGTGGAAGCTATTTGAAAACCGTGACTATGGCCTAGCTGTCGAGGAATGCCATAGGATGCTCAGCTACACTACGAGTTCTGCTGCGGTGTTTCGCGCCCCTATTCTTGAAGTTCTCGCTCGTTGTGAGATGATGTCTTCAAAACGCGACCTTGCCATGGTGCATCTTAGAGAAGCCATCGACATTCGCATCTCTGTTCGTGGCTCATTAGACTATGTAGCACGACGATGGCTTGTTCAGCTACAACAGTGGCTGAGTCATTACGGTGGAGAAGAAGAGGTAGCAGAAGTTCAGCGCTGGTGGGATTTGATGAGGCAGGCTGAGGTAGCATCACAGGAGCAAGCAATCCCATCAATCGGGTGATCCGAGCCCAACAAAATAATAAGTCCTGTTGTATGTGCTTGAGCCAGGTGAAAGTCTAACAGCAACATACCTCAGGCCATAAGCAGTATAGAACTTTGAGACCTATGTGAACATAGGACCGAAGCGCTGATGAACCTAGAGCAAAAGCCGGAGCACACTCTGTATGAAACTAGACTAGAACCGGAGCTCAGGCTATTCATGAGATGGTGTTGAGGAGACACCAGTGATCGATAGAGCTAGTTTTCAAGGCGTTTGAGGGAATGAAGAAAACCAGTGGCTCCCAGTACATTCATGAGGTCTGCGGATAGTACGCTACGACATTTGATGCGGTATGATACTGCTAGGCCAGGATTCGCAGAATCTTTATGGCGAGATGATCGAGCGCGTAATAAAGCCAGAGGACCCTTTGTTTTCAAGTCGGATATCGACTCGGCGCCGATCGAAAAACCTATTGTGGCTTCGCTGCTAGAAGATAATGCGCAAAACTGCGGCGCAATTGGCTCGATGGACAAATTGATATATATCCCCATCGAGATCGCTAGCTTCATCGACATCGCTGGCAAGCCATGCTGATCCGGTTCAGGTGCTTGAGCATCACGTGAACTACTATCTCACGAACAAAGCAAGCTTGGGACAGCCCGCAAGAAATTAGCAACTTTGCTCGATCTTACACGGTGTCTTGAGATCTGCGCAGGAACAGTGTTCGAGCGCACAGTTGATCATAGACCTATCCGGCCAAGTAATCTTGTGGCTCGTTGAGAAGACATCGTGCGTTGATAAAGCGTCGTAAGTTTCTTCAAGAGAATCCCTAAAACGGCGTACCTGCATTTGACTAAAGCCCACAATGTTACAAAAACTTGCTCGCTTCCTAGATGTCATTCACCCCACCAAACCAGGGGATACTCCGGTCACACGCCGCCTACGCAACCGACCCAGCAAGCACGATTGCAAGACAACAATGTGACGAAGCTCGATTGCATCGATTGAAACCCCAAAGCCTCAGGAGGTTGACATCATGGTTTGGGACGGGTTCGAACCGCCACCATTGAGCGAGGGACCAGGTGGTTTTATAGATTGGGTAGCTAGGCCAACCGCCCTCGTGTCAGCATAAAGTGTAGTCATTGGTCGGCATGGAGATGACTTCCTGCGGAGGAGGCCAAAAGCCTTGATTATTGAGAGCTGATGGATCAAGGGTGAAAGAAAAAGAAAGCAAAAGGTTCAGCTTATCTCCTGGACAACACTCACCCCCAGAAACCAAGGGATACTCCGGGTTTCGCGGCTGATGCGGTCCTGTTTCCAGCATACACCTCAGGAACGGCAGTTCCCGAGACAAGTTATGCCGTAGCTCGATTACATCCATTCAAATGCCAAAGCCTCAGAAGGTGGATGTTATGTTTTGGGACGGGTTCGAACCGCCACAATTTTTGGCGACGGACCAGGTGGATTTTATAGATTGGGTAGCTAGGCCAACCGCCCTCGAGTCTAGAGATCAGATTGCTGAAAGTCTTTACATCGAAAAAGAATTCAGCTCATCTCCTAGACGACATCCCACCCCCAGAAACCAAGGCAGTACTCCGGGCTCCGCACATCTGCGTCGCCCTGCCGGCACACACACTCGGTAACCTTTGTTCCCGAGTTATGGCATGCCGTAGCTCGATTGTATCGATTGAAACCCCAAAGCCTCAGAAGATGAATATCATGATCGGCAACGGAATCGAACCGCCGCCATTTGGGGCGAGGGACCAGATGGTTTTATAGATTGGTTAGCTAGGCCAATCGCCCTCGAGTCTAAGATGCAGAGTGCTGAAGTTCTTCAGAATAAAAAAAAAAACCGAAGTCCATCCTGGACAACATCCACCCCCTCAAACCAAGGAATACTGCGGGTTTCCCCCGGGTCACCCGACACCGACACCCACCCTGGTCTCAATTGAGCCCGGGGCAAGGTGTGTCGTAGCTCGATTACATCGATTGAAATCCCAAAGCCTCAGAAGTAGATGTCATGTTTTGAGACGGGTTCGAACCGCCGCGAGGGACCAGGTGGTTTCATAGGTTGGGTAGCTAGGCCAATCGCCCTCGAGAGTGGATGCACTGTAGCTATCTTGCAGTATGATGACGTTTCCAGTGGACGGGGGTGAAGGATTCGATGGTGAGGGACGCCAGTGTAGCAAATGTATTCCACGAGCTGGCTGAGGAGGCTTTCTCTATGCATTGCTAGAGGTTTGGTTTAATCATTGAACTACGATTGCGCGACAATTGGATTGCAATTAGGGCACGTTGACGATGGATCAGACTCATCAGAGAAGGTAGTCATCAATGAGAAGAATAATTGGGTGAGAGCCGCGTTGCATTATTATTACTATTACTAGGAGAGAAAACATCCCACCTGAAAGTCTAGCACCGAAAGACGACCAACTGCATCACTGTGAGCGTTCTATGAGCATGTCTAAGCCTTTCGCGCTGGTCCCATCAACAAGTCCAGCAGGATCTTCGATCTGTCCCCATTCGCCTGCTTCGCACGATCAGCCAGGAGCTTCTCAATCCTCGCATCAATCAAGCGATCAATGCTCGACGTAGCCTCCGCAATTCTGACCTCACGTTCAGGGCCCTTAGCTTTGACCTCTTGAGCGCCGGCACAAGCGTCTTCTTCGTCCTGCTCCGCTTCGAGCTGCTCGCCACTCTCGGAATCGGACTCCGTAGTAGGAGGCTGATACACTCTGCGCGGCTCCGCAGACTTTCCTTTGTCCTGGCTCCGTAAGGGCTTCTCATGAGCAGCATAGAATGCGTGCACCACCATGAACTCGTCGAATGTTAGAGACACATTTCGGAGGTTGAGTTCGAGGAAGCAAATGCGGAAGGGTCTGTCTGTGTCAGCCTGGCTGAATTTCCCAGTACGGTGGTTAGACTTGATGGGGCAGCCTGCGCGTGGACAGATGTACTCTGGCCTTGCTGGTCGAATTGGGTCGATGAAGTTGGGGTGCGAGAAGGGGCTCATTAAGCTTGCCGGGAGATTGGACGTGCATTGAGCGGGACCAAATCTTGGGTCAAAACCCATCGGGGCCGGGTACAGAGTGGTTGACCGGGGGCTGCGATGTAGGCGTTTGTGCTCTTCCAAAAAGATTGACGCTTGCTCGAGACTGCTGAGATAGGCGATAGGATCTTCAAAGCCGGAGTCCTCTGCGCCGGCAAAATCCTCGAGCGTGACGACCTCGCGCAAGTCGGCGAGCTCCTCCTCGAGGATGAGCTCTTCTTCATCGTCTTCAAGTTCCTCATCATCCTCATCATCCTCATCATCCTCACCATCCTCAGAGTCACCATCCTCCTCCAACTCCTCATCATAGTCAGAGTCTCCCGAGGCGAGCTCCTCACTCAAGGCGGCAAGCTCGTCCTCATAGTCGAGCAGCTTGTCCAAGGCGGAGTGGGGAGTTGGGTTGGCCGCATATTTTGAGCCTTTCAGAAGGAACTGAAGGGGCGGTGCTACCAACGTCTCCCAAATGCGGTCATGGAAGCTAGTTGAGGGTCCTGAGCTCGAGGTGAAGGGCACTGATCCCGGTGCTGCGAAGATGGGAGACATGTTTAATCTAGCCTGCTAGATACGATCGAGCGTTCTGTTTTGTGTCTGAGGACGAAATAGAAATTGCAGGCGGAAGATGGTTGCAGGGAAGTCGAATTGCTGTTAAATGGTAATAGATGTAAGGCTCTGATCAGAAAATTCTTTTTCCCGTTGAACGATCGGGCTTATATATTGCATGTGGCTGCCATCATAAAGAAGGACAAGACCATTGTCTAACCTAGCAATGCATTGTTCCAGATTGGCATTGATTTTGAGAACAACAAAGCGCATTGTCTTTGAATACCTTCTGGGCAAGCACGGGGCATTTGTCCTTTGTCGTTCATTGAAACTGGACTTGGGCTGCCATTCCCTGGTATTGTAACCAAACCTCGCAAGCATGGCGTGTGTCGCTCCGCGTCAAGAATGGTGAATCTTCCAATTACTGTCTGAGGAAGTTCTCTCTGCATGATAGCCCTCCATTTGGCACGCTCGTCAATGTTTTGACCATCGAGAACAAGGCGTAGAAGAGTAGATTTGGGAGGCGCAATGAAATTCGAACACAAAAGCACTGAACCTTGGAACAACATGGCTCAATACAGCACGAGAACACCGATTTTGATATCAAACATCCTACAAGATTAGTGCCGACGAAATTCGTCTGGTCTGGGCGACTTTTCGTCTACTTACAATCCTGCAGCTTCATGCAAGCACATTCTAGTAGCGTATTACAGGTCGCTCGATAGGAATGCTCGCCGTAGTTGTTGGCGAGAATAATTCCCAATGGATATAATTCCGCTGTCGCTTGTCGCATGGATTTTTGACCTTGCTGGATCATTCGCACGGATCCGAGCCCAAGATAACAATAGATCCATTTTGCAAGCGACGGACGACGTAATTGACAGTGACAACATGTCATGCATTGTCATGCATCTTTCCGGGTATTTAGGCTTCTGGCATCTCCAATGCGCGACGAGCCACAGTTGCGCTCGAGCGAAGTGTTTACTCAACGAAACATCAGTTGCAAAAGATGCATCCTCTTCCACTGATCGCAGCTTTTCTTTTGCAAGCATCGGTCGTTTCCTCTTTCCCTTTAAATGATAGTCATCATAGTCTGTCATACTCTGATAAGCTTTCGCTGAGGTATGACAAACGAAATCATCTAGTCTCTGCTTCTGATTCAGGTACTTAGCTTTCTGAACCACACTGTCGACTTGGCTGCAAGCGTATATCCGATCCCCTTCACTGACACCACTCTTCTCATCAATTTCGGGCGCCCTCTACGAACCGTATCATTAGGCCACTTTCTCGATAAGGTCGAGATCCAAGTGATCAAGGAAATTGCACGCTACGGCGGGAAAAGCCGAATACCCAGTGGTGGCTTTGATCGCAATATGGATGGTTTCGCCTTCAGTGTATATAGCCCTTCAGAGTTGCCCAGCCAGCGTCACGTAACGCGAGAAATCTTGAAGGATGTGGTTGATGGGGTGGGAGGTATAGTAGTGGGAGATCGCCGGTTTAACGAGGTGTTCTTTGTCATCCAGACCGGGCTGGACGATATCTTTAGAGGTTATGGACATTTCGTGGCACAGCGGCAAGGGGCAGATTCTTGAGATTTTTGTTGCTAGGAGCTTAGTGTATGCGTCCTTGGGGTAATGTGCCGCTGAAGATCGATTTAGCAGATGAAACACGATGGAGTTGGCCCGAATTACGCCAGGAGTTTGAACAAATTTGACAGCACTTGGCCGCTTTGCGTGCGAAGTATAACGTCCAATAAAGATGCTGTTCTCTGCGTACACCCTACGACCTCGGTCTTGGAGGACTTCCAGTGCTATCTCTTACACTATCGGCCTCGATCTCTCCACGTCTCTTCGTCCTGGAACCGTCTTTCCAAAATCCCACCCATAGACATGCCGCTATGCTCCTTGCGTCTGTTGAGCCTGATTGGCAAGCAACTTAGCTCCACACGAATATCATCGTGGGTCTGAAAGAACATAGAGCGAAATAGCCACTGTGACCCCTTGCCCAACATGTGTATAGTATATCTCATATCTTCCTGTGAAGCCCCGCCTCGCACCTGCCGCCATGATCTTCGCAAAATTCCCGACCAGTACCCAAGGTATTGGAGCTTGCCTGCAAAAAAACTCCAGTGCGAGCTGACCGGACCGTAGCCTATAGAACTTCGACTCAGCTAATTGGAACGTTGCTCGCTCCACGACTTCTTTGTAAAAGCGTTCGAGTATGGCGGCTGCCGATCCTGTGGGAAGCATGGATGCGTAGGTACCCAGTTCTAGCTGCCATCCATTAGGCATAGGGTGAGTGTCAAGGCGTCGGTATATGAAGGGTGGCAGCTTCGTGTTGAGGTGCTGCATTGGAAGCGAGTCGAAGGAGGCGCGACGAGCGAGGCCACTTGGTTCCAGAGCGGTGTAGCCACCGTTGGGAATTGCAATGGAAGTGCCTGCAAGGCCGTTGGGAGTTTCTAAGACTGCGAAGAGCAACGCACAGGTCCGGAGACGCATGCTGGCTTTGACGTGGTTTTAGGTAGGATAGGTGATTCACGTCATCGCTGTTGGATGTCCATTCCATGCAGACGACCATGTCCCAAACGGTCGGGTCACAGAGCTCTCATGCTATACGTCATGAGATAAGGCTCAGTGGGCATTGCTGTCAGAGATTTTGCGTGACCCTCGACGCGCAAACGCCTGGGAATCGTTGCGTCGCCAAAACTGGGTGCAGTCCATTGGCGCGGGTTACCATGTGGGTCCTCAACCGTCTTGCGCTTTCTTCGTTTCCAAATGCGGACGTAGGGTAGGTATTTTGAGAAGCATGTTGAAGCTGGCTGGACAGCGGTTGGGAGGATCAGCGACCAAGCGGTCACGTGATCTGTAGGCTTGGCATGTGACCTCCACTCAGAATTTGCTTCGTCGAATACATTTACATTAGTTGGAAAGCCGTCATGGGAGTATCGTATAGCCAGATTGGGATCTAGAACTGTGCCAGTCATAGGCACGCCAGGTGCTTCCTTGAAGATCACGAACATCTGGTTAGATTGCTGCCGTCGAAAATATATGCGGACCAGAGTTCTATGGCCACTCTAGAGCTGGCTACACCAAGCGTGCTGTTGAAGGCACCAAAGCTCTGATGTAGCTCTATCACTTTCTCAAGAGAGGTTTTGTCCCTGCTAGTGTTCGCAAGGGACACTCTTCCATCTGGAAGGTCTTGCTCTTTTTGGTCACTTTGGCATCTTTGTCCTTTCCTACAAGCTCAGATCACTGGTTTCAATCTTCAATCACATTTCTCTACTGACTCCTCTGTATCCCGCTTTCTGTTGCGTCTAGAGGTGGACCGCTTAGAAGTGGTGATCTCAAATCAGAAACCACGATCATGAGCTTCAGCATGGCCCCTCACGGCACAGGTCCAAACGGAGAGCGAGTGCATCTCATCAGGCAAAATTTGAAAGAAGACGTGGTCGCAAGCGATGGCATGCGGCCAAGCTCTCCCGCGATATGGGAGGCCTTGGCGGTAAAACGCATGTTGAGCACATTGCCGCTCCCTCTGGAACTCGTTGAGTCGATCATGGACTTTGCGGAGTACTGGCCTTGCACCTACAGAGAAATGAAAGATTCGGTAGCCGTGCTGAGCGACGATGGTGTTCGCATCATGGATTTCTACTCTATGATGTTTACCTATCATCACTGGGTTCCTGAGGCTGTGAGAGATAGGGAACTCCTTCGTACAGGGCCTCTAGGTTTTGGGTATCCTGCCCTCAAGAAAGCTTGGAAAGCACCTTGGTCTAACCGAGGGACGCGGAAGCCGGATTCCAAGCCTCAGGGACAACCAATATTATGCCCAATACCGTTACCTACACGTGGCATCCGCCCTTGTCAGAAGATCGTCTTTTCAATGATAAGTCGCGGAGAATGCAGAAGTGACGCCGCGGCTGCTAGCTGGTTCGACGTCGCACTTGAAAAGGCAGTACCTGGCCCAGGTCCTATCGGCAACAGACCGGACCCAGCACTTCACTCTGCAGGCACACAAGATACAAAACCAACTACACCACCCAAAACCCCATCAAGTATTCTCAACTCATTACAACCAATCTGGCAATATCCCATGACGATGGCGAAGGGTTTGGTAGACAGAAAGAAGCCACTTGAGGGTCCCGTCTTGGATCACCTATCATGACAGTGCGTCAGCTACAATGAACCCAATTCCAGATTGAACAAGCATCGGGTTATAAGTTGGAGATACGACGATGACTTTGAGGACCAAGCAGATAATGCTGTCTACGACCGTCACCATAGTGGTGCGAAATTTATAAGATCCATGGAGTTAGGCGACAGCATTATTCTATGTGCGAGGACACGTAGCCTGTTTGCACCTGGTATGACATACATTCCTAATGCCAGTGTCTGCGTCTATTGGGCCGTTTAAGAGCGTGTAGATATGTGGCATCAAACAGCGGACCTGAGTAAGCGTTGCCCATGTGGACAACAGGTCATAATGCAAGTCAACGCAAATTGCTGATCGAAAGCTATGACATACCGACATGGATGGAAAACCATTAATCGCCAACCGTTCCTTAGTCTCTGTCGCCTCGTATACGCCCACGACTCTTTGTCCGTTATTGTTGAAAAGATTTCGACGCGGAATCTAGCCTTTCGTACTAGCCTGAGACGGGTAAAATCGTATCAGCTCAGACACGTCGCTGAGTTGAGGATGATGGTAAGACCTACATGTGAGTCAGGGAAGGCCTGGTCTGTATGAGTACAGTGAGATGCTAGCACAGCAATGGTCTTCGTATCAGCTACCTAGAAGCACGAAGCGATGCTATCCGCGGCGTCGGCACAGGAACAGCGTAACATTCCACGCCATACGCACACAATGCGCATCGCTCTCACGTCGGTGTCCGTTGTGTGACTAACATGCTCGCGTTACTCATCCTGCGAGTTTTGCAAAGCACTGAGTCGCCCATAGCCTATCTCGCCCTCCTCTGGCAACCCGACTTTTGCAAGATTGAAGCTCCATTCAAAGAAAATGCCTCTGTCCCTCACAGCTCGTTGCATCCCCCGCAATGCCGTCGTCCGCATTCGCCACGTTGTGTCATTTGGGGGGATGAAGATTATTGTCACATCATGTGTCCTCGACACCAAGGGCACCGTGCCAATGATGGTGTCAGCATCATGGCTAAATGCTGAAGATGTTGCCAATTCTAGGACTCGTACGACATCTTCACGGGCCAAAAATAGGCCATAATCAGAGAACTTAATGCTTAAATCGGATCCCACCGGCAGCGCAACATAAGGATCTGGGACTGGACTAGGCGAAGAGATGAGAAAGTGCGATTCCTTAGACTTCCACTACTTACTAATCCGGGTCTCTGGTATCGGACGTAAAATTTGGACTGATATAGCGATGATTGTTCGGATTTTGCTTCGCTGATGCAAGGACGCTGAACGGTGCAAGCCCCGCTACAAACGAAGATGCCAATAATTGAAGTATAACTATGAGCCAAATATGGACTCTAGATGTATTCATTGTTACAGACTATGCAGCATCGAAGAAGCCAAAATAGGCTATCCTCGAGATAACGGAGAGCGGCTATAGCGCGTCGGCTTTGCGCTTTTTATTGCTCGCCTGCCGGTTGAAGGTTACATTTCATCGCTCATCGTGAAGAGACATCCGCCGTTGCTCTCAACGCTGCAATGGCATGGACCGCAGACCTGCAGTAGCAACTTGGAAGCTACTCTTTGCTTCCGGCCCCGAAGATAAAGTTGCTCGTTGGCACGGGTGGTGGAAAACTGAACGCGCTCCATCCTCGAGATTCGTGATTTACCTTTTGCGTAGAGTGTTATGGCACCTGAATATCAATGTCTTTAGAATTTATCCATGTGTTCGGCTCTGTTAGAAGTCGAATTGAAGACGCATCTGTCATGGGCTCTACGAGCTTTCCCAGGAGCTTGCGGAACTCGGTCATCCTGTCTCATGCTTCCTGTCAAGTACAACGAACAATACATCACCGATTACTGCCCTGGGACTAGCACGGAGCAGCATGTGGCTTGGAAATTATTTCATGGCCTCCGAAAGAGACCCTTCCACAACCGAGGAGATATGTATATGCGAACGATGGGCACAACGAGCCGACTATCTATATCATACATACTGGTCTAGACCCCACGAGCCCGGTCACTTCATCCAATTCGTGTTCTGCCCAAGAGTCGACACCGTGAAATTTAGGCATGGAGATGCGGCTGTTCTCACCCACGGCTACGGCAGAAAGTAAGACCTGCAAAACAGACGATAATCCAAACTCCCATGACTTTTGTGTTGCGCCAAAAGCTGTTGGTAGCGACTACGGCGTACACAAGCGATCCAATCCGGTAGTCGTCAGGACACCTGGGAGTCTCCCGCCTTGGAGAAGGGACTCGGTCCTGGTATCGTATTCACAGACATCAGACACCACCACAATAACAAACCCTCTGTAGTAATCTTCCGCACAGGTTCGAGCCTCAGAGTCAATCCAAATGAACTTGCATGAGCCCTCACGAAAGCGATCATGCAGCAAACACTCAGCGTAGGCGGCCTTGTCGTCATTCCCTCTAGAAAGAATGCGTGGCAAGCCGCAAGAAAGAACGTGGATGAATTACCGGCCATGTGGGCTGGACCACCATTCCTTTGATCGTGGCTGGGGCAGTCGATGATAAAGGGAACCCATGTGTTCTTCTCTCCGGGCCCTAGTTGTGTCACTGCCTGGGCCCCAGGATATGAAGTCAAGTGTGCGAGGAGGTACGGCTACCGGACGGCTACTGGCACCTCGGTCTTCGCAGGTATAGAGAAATCATATTCACAACAATCGTACAGCCATCGAAGACCAATGTTCTGATGTTGATCTTCGGGGTTGCTAGCTTTTTCGTGACGCTCTTGCTCCGGACATGGTTGCCTTCAGACCGACTATCAATACGCCACGGGAGATTAGGTCATGGATCAAAATTCTGTGCTTTCAGAGCGTCTAAGCCCCCGTCTGAGCGTATACAAAGCTCTGAAATTGATTTGAGAGGCGTTCACTCCAGGGACTAGCCTCTTCACTCAAAACCCTGAATCGAGACCAAATCTGACGCAAAGAACTTACAGCGGGTACTGCCAACTGGAGAAAACAGCTTGGAGGCATACCATTTATTCCGGACACTAGAAATATATTCTCGTTATCAGAGAAGGCAAGAAAGATTTGAAGCGCACCTGCATATTACTGCTATTAGATCCAGGTACCTTGTTCCAGGATCAACACTGGGAACTCTCTTTCAACGAGATCCGAGGAGCCTTGTTGACTTGTCAACCCGATGTATGTCAGCATGTATCACGGATGAGCCGGAATCGCGGGACAACAAGCACCACTCCTCTCCGGTTTTGATTGTCCCGGTTTGGCTTTGACAGTGTCCACGGACATGATAGCCGGTTCCATGCTGACCTCCCAGCGTTTGGAGACCTCTGACAGAACAATCTCACCTCCAAATTAGGACGGAACATGAATCACTCACATTTATTGCGAGGAAAAGTACGACCTGCTTTGGCCCCGTCTCTCTGTCAATCAAAACATCATCTTCTTTGCACAATCGACGATCCCATATTCCCACGGAGTCGATGATCGGATCGCTCTTGCTAGCCATGTTGGAACCTAAGGCCTGCATTCTCGTACACGTACTCCCCAATCGGTCGATGCTGCACGCTTTTCCATCGGTCTACATAAGATCATCCTTCATCCTTGAACTATTACTTGCAAAGTCAAACACCTCGTTCTGACATCACGGTACTATTGGTCAAATTCTTTGAAGGAATATGAACCATATCTAGGGTATATTGGATTCCTGGCCACGTTTCACCATCAGCCGCGGATATTGCCCGTCAAAATCTATCGAATCGCATGTTCACGGATGCTCATAGACTGAGCAACACAGTTTTTGCAGGATTTAGAGAAGTGAAGATCAGTCGTTATCTGTAAGCTTTCTACGCATCACGCAAGCTCATCTCCCCTCCACTCCCTCCCCTCTCCCCTCTCCCTCCTCCCTCCTCCTTCTCCATCATCCTACACACGGCTCCTAGACCGCAATCTCTGCAACCACCCTCCCTTCGCCGCCTTCGCCGCCTTCTCCTTCTCCCTACACTCATCACAATCCTTCTTCAGTATCTCCTCCTTCTCTTCCCTTACTCTGTCCGGGCCCTGACAACACTTGGCGCGTGCGTACTTGGGATTTTCTTTCTGGGTCGCGACGACGGCGCAGTAGGTCCAGTATTTTTTGTGGCGGTGGGAGCAGGCATATGTGGAGGTTGTGAGGGAGCACATTATGTGCGAGGGAGGGGGGAGTGGGGGGGGGTGGGGGGTGATGTGGGTTGGTGTGGGTGGATGGATGGGAGTTTTGGTTGTTTGATGTTTGCGGCTTGGGAAAGGGAAGGTATTGTGGGTTTGGGTGTGTGAAGGGGATGATGCGGGAGGAGGGTTTTTGTATGTAAAGAGTGAGGCTGTGTATGTGTTACTCATGATAAAGAAAGCGTGTGAATGTCGGGCTGGTGCTTGCGGACAAAGAGTGGCGGTGAATGGGATTGTTGATGATGAACAATGGGTATTGTGAATTTTGGGGGAGTCTTTGTTGTGACTTGTGGTCTTTGAAGAGGATTTAGTACCCTTAGTCATGGTCCGGTGGATCAATTCGCTTTGAGTATTCTGAGTAGGCGTATCCTGCGTACGATCGATCTCGCGATACTTGAGCTACTTTGTTTCTGCCCTTACTTATACTCATGAGCCGGTAGGGTACTGTGCTTAAAAGACAGTCAAAGAAGCGTTTATGCTTCGCAATGACTGCGAGTAGATCAACATATGACGACAAAAGGGTTAATTAGTGACTCATTATCATCGGGAGAAGTTATGACGAGTATTTGCACATGGAATTGTTGACTAATCTTCGTATTGGAGGTATAAAGGTCCGGACTTGTCATGGATGCACTTGCTGGGCTTGTATCCGAACAAAGATACTCTTGGTGTATATTTTGTCCCCTACAAGTTGTCAAGTCGTATCTAAATTGCGGTAGATCATCTGCGTGTTTGTGGGCGTTGGTGCTGTCGGGCTAGGTGTTGACATCTCCTCCCCAGGTCGCGGGTTACCGGCGCGTGAAGAGGTTGAGGAGACCTGACTCCTTCTGGGGTAGAATGAAATAAGCAATAACGGAAGCAAACCGGTACTGTATCCACAGCTGACGCGAGCTCACCACCGCATTGCCAAAGTTCCTGCGGTCAACCAGGCTACTTGACCTACACTTTCCTAATTGCAACATCGAGAAAGTAATTTGACTTTTCACTGGCGAAGGATCGTATATTGGCTGATCATATCTCGCGGAGTTGGCAGATGGTGCATCGAACGTAATAATATGGGAATAATCGACCTTAACGATTTTGACATCCTGTGCATAGAACAGGCGTTGCTTGTCGTGCGTTGTATGCTCACAGATCGTATAACCCGCTTATCAAGTGGTAGCATGTCCAGGCGCCACAGCTTTGTTGCTGGTAGCAGAAGACAATTCCTGCAAGCTCCCAGGAAAATGTTTATGATCGCTTGGTAACAGGAGGCTGAAGATGCCAGACCCATTCGTGCTCTTCCTTTCCCGTCTCCCTATGGCTGCACTCGTACATTGTTCCACCGCAAGACCATGCTTTGGCGGTCGCAATGGCGTGGACAAGAGGCGCAAAGAGATCTCCCAGTGTGTGTTTGTCGTCCCGTACATCAATATTGGTAAGAACGACATCGATGTTATGCAGGACTTTCACAGCAGCAATCGAATCTATAACTTTGCTGCTGCGTGTAAGTTTGCTGATCAAGCGTTGATGATGCTCTACATCTTCCTTCACCCACAATGTCCAGTGATAAGAATCGACCATGAAGATAAGCTCAAGCCGCTTCAACGTGTAATTTTCATTTGCGAGTTGGGCGATATGTCGAGCAATAGCTTCCGGAGTCTGACTGAAGCGAACATATATTTGACAGTGTTGGACGTGTCGGAAATTGGTATCTGTGAAGACACAGGTTTTGACAATCCGGTCATCGAAGTAAATGTTCTCCATCACGTAACGTTTGAACGCTCTGTCTGCGTACAGAAAGGGAACTGTTTCGTGATAGATCTGGCGGCAAGTACCAAGAATGGCAGGATTGCTCGGAAGTGATTTGCGAGGTAATATAGTGGCGTAGAACGGCAATTTGAACATCTTTGGAAATTGGCTCTCGTTATCGCCGGGTGTTTTTGGTGACTTGCATCTTGGGGTATTGAACAACGACTTGTAGATTTCATTTCGTACTTCCAGAGGAAGCGTCGTGAACGTAACTGTCATGATTGCGAGCGTGACAGGACCTAGGTGAAGCAAAATGGCGAGAAAGTATGACTGTAGGAGAAGACTAAGTAAACATTCGGGCTACAATGTCAGTGCCAAGCCCCTATCGTAGTGGCCTTGCCTTGTAGAACTCTCGGCAACCCTGACATAAGTTCTTCCTGGAACACTTACTGATTGATGCCTCTCGGATTTGCAGACTACCTAGTCAGACTTTTTTGACACCAAATGAAGATATGATGGAAGATTGAACCCAAAATGAAGTTGCAAGCATTCTAGAAGCGCTAATCCTAGTCTGCACCACTACTTATCTTAGCTCTTCAACTAATGTACGCTCCAACCCACGCTATACAGCTGGCACAGCGAAAGGAAGCCTTGGAAGGTACCCGCTAGCGTCAACCATGATTTGGCGTCAGCAGTAACGTTCAATCGGTCAGAGCCTCGCTACGCTACCTTGATCAGGATAAGGTCGTCGCCAAGAAAATATGGCACTAACCGGGGCGCTTTCCGCCCCGCTGTGCCAGCTGTAGTAATGTACGGCTGAATTAATGCTGAAACCAACTTCCCATCAGCTCGGGGGCTGAGCCAGATAATAGGTAAGATCTTCAATGTCAAATACCCTCTATTTCGCTTGTTCAACGGCTCTTGAACGTTTCTTATATTGCACTTTTCGTTGAGCACTCAAAGCTCTGTTGATATGAACGGGCTCTCTAGTCTCGCAAACAATTCCATTGTTGCGATCCAGTTCTATTGCGATTTCACAAGGAACCAGTCGTCACCTTCTTGCATATCATTATCGCAGTTTGGTAGCAGTCCCCTTGACCAGCTTTGTCCTACCAAGAATTGCTTGGAAGCATGCCAAGATATCGAACGCCTATACCAGGTCGTTCCATCGGGAGTGCAGGTGCCGTCAATATTGTACGGCTCTGCAAAGAATGCATCTGAGTTTGTTACATTATACGGACTCTGTGCTGGATATTCTAATTTATCCCATGTGCTCAATGATGACACGCTTCCAGTCGACCAGGTCAATCTGGTCAAACCATATTTTCCCTCAGCTGCGGAGAGCGACCTTCAGAATCTGACCAACGGGGTTACGCAATGCTTATCTGGTACCTGCGCGAAAGCTGTAGATAGCTCGAACTGTGCTGTCAAATGCTCTCCCGCCCAACTACTACTTAACAGCACCGCGCCGAATCTCCCAGGGGCACAGGCATGCTTTGAAGAGCTCTGCCACAGCAGCTCAGGTCTTCCCTTCGGCAACCAAGATGTCGTGGGGCCTGGTGTAAGTCACGCTACTACTCAACCTGTTCCTTTCATCACGTAATCATTGGGTTGATCACCGATTGCGCACAGGTCACCATATCGTACATCATCCAATCAATTCTCGTCCTACTCTCTTGGCTCGGATTGACCACCGCGTCCGCAATCTCGTATAAATGGCCGCACCGTTCCGAATCAAGCGAAAGAGCGATGGACGTTTTCCTGGAAAGCTTAGACGGCTTCCTGAAAGCCCAATGTTACTTTAGCATCCCCATCGCAGTGGTTACCTTGATGACTGATGTTTTCAACCTGGATCCGCTCAACGGCTATGGATTTCTACCCGTCGCCATCAACGGATTTTTGGCGCAAACATTTACGCTCTTGCAACTCCATCGAAACAAGCGCTTTTCGTGGTATCTTTCCGCCTTGGTTTTCCTCAGCTGGCTACTCTCAACCATAATCCTATGGGCGATCATCAAGTATCTCACCGCTCGACCCATCGGTACGCAAGACTTTGAATTTCGCTCCATGTCACAAATCGCCTCTTGCGGCGGCTCTTCTGCGCTCGCACTCTGCGAGCAGAGATTGGATACATCTCCATTGAAATATTTGTTCTACCACATCGTGAGCGTCACAGGCTACGGGCCTACTATCCTGTTCGGTACTACGAAAATAGGCAACCTGATTGTGCCGACGATCTGGGTGTTTTGTACCATGTGCTTGATGATGCTTCTTGGACATCAATGCTTTGGCAGCCCAGGTTTAGGCTTCTTCGCATCTCGAGGCCAATCATCACGGCCTCCCGTACGTCTACAGGGAGCAGGATGGCAGGACAGAATCCGTTACCTTTTTGCTAGTCCCTGGACAGGGGTGGCTGGATTCTACCTGGCGTCCTGCATGTTCTTCCTGAGTACGGCTTATCAAGCAGTGTTATTCTACAACTACCTCGGCCTGAAGCTCGTCGATCTCTCGGGATGGAGTTTCGGACAGATCATTGCCATTGTCGTCTGGCTTCCAGTCTTGGCTGACTACCTATACCTACAATTCAGTAAGTCCAGTGAAACCCTCACGACCTGAACCCCTCCCTCCAAGATCAGCAGAAAAGCACTAACCAATCTAATTTTTACTCAGAGGCGTCAGCCCCGGCGATAAAGAGAGTGTACCTCAAACGCTCAACTTCCACGTCCCGAAATCAAAACCAAGATCAAGACCAACAGCACTTGCTGACCGAGAGGAGGACCGGATCCCTTCAGCAGAAAAACCATGCTTATCAAAGACTCTCAGGTGAACTTTCTGGTCCTACACAGTCGCCGCCGCAGAATCAGCTTTCACATATGAGTCCTAGCGATAGGTCTGACTACGATGATGATCTCCCCCCTCAGACGCTTAAAGGCCAGACTGATGGCTTTGGATTACGGCCCTTGACTAGTGTCAGCGAGCGGACTGGGAGGGACGGAAGGGCAGATTGACGGGAAGCATGGGCCGAGACCAGACTTGCCGGATAGACAGACACGAGTGCTAGGAGAGAAGAGAAGGATGCAACAAAGAATCAGCATGAGGAGTGTACACGCACACGTGTTGCGAAGGCTGTTTCACAAATCGTGAGTTACCCGATATTCCCAGCCTGGTATAGATTCGCGGACGTTGAAGCCAAGGGAAGCCGATTACTATAGATATACAGGTCGATCTATTGGTGCCTGGGAAGCATATCCATAGGCTGATAGACTATATATGTACATACATGTATATAGTTTCCCCGAGCCCAGGGTAACATATAACTTCCTGCTGCTTCAGGCCTCGCCGCTTTTATCACGCGCTAGAGGTCCGTTTCGTCCATTTGCTCTCTGTTCTCCTCTCTGCTCGCTCGCTGCTCCCTCGCTTAGTGATTCCAGACAGTATGCGAGTAGAGTTCAGAGTGTTTTGCGAGAGACGTAAGCTGGTGTATGTACAGTGGGTAACAGGGCAGAAAAATATCCCAATTCGGAAAACCTACAGGATCATTGATACTTTATCAATGACAATCATACAAGTCTCAACGAAACAATAAGGTTGGACACGATTCAGGGGTCTGGCGGGTTCTCGGAGGTAAGAATAGATGGGGTCTGAACTCTGTTCTGTGATTGAAACATGGAGAGAAAGATCGTGGTGTTGCAGAACGTGCTGTAGGGTCTCCGTGCAATGATACGAGACTCCAATCTGACACCGGCCGACAGGCCCATACGATGCGCATCTATGTGAGCGCTCCGGCAGCTGATATTGCCACAGGGCTGAATAAATATCTGAAGAGACGGCCGAAGTCTGCTTGGCGGTTTAGCGCGAATGCACAGTCTAGGTCTGTTGGTCGATTGGCCGAATAGCACGATCTCCCAAGGCTCGTGCTACGAGCGAGTCTAAAAATTCTGAGGAACACCGCATACCCCTAGATGCAGTTCGATGCTCTCGTGTTGGTGAGTAAGCATAAGCTGATGAGGTACGATACATGTATATGCTATATACATGTATGAAAGGAGTGTCATTGAAACATGCAAGAAAAGCCAGATATCGAGCTTCACACTACTGCCTGAAAGCCTCATAGTCCGGCAGCTTGAACGGCTCCTTAGCCCTTGAAAAGATAGATGTGAATCTCGAGAACGAAGAGACGATTCCCGTCGCTGACAACACCGATCCACCCCACACGACGCTTTCCAACACCCTGACGCCCAGCTTCGATTGAGGGTGGCCAATCCACGGTATGCCCGGCGGCAGCTTCTGAACGCTCTCAACATACGGGCGCAGAACCTGCTCGTAGGACGCCAGCGCGGCGGGGATGTTGTTCGGCTGTCGAGATATTTCGCCTGCGAGTACGTATGCGCCGATGAGAGCAAGTGATGTGCCCATGCCTGTGTATGGTGAAGGCGCATAACCCGCGTCACCGACCACAGTCACTCGACCGCTCGACCAGCGATCCAATCGGACCTGGCCAATGTCTTGCATGTAAAAGTCCTCTGACTCGTGCATGCCCTTCAGGATCCGAGAGATTTCCCAGTCGGCGTCTTGGAAAAGCTCTTGGACGACAGCCTTTTGCGCTGGGATGCCCTCTTTCGAAGCCTTTTGGAGTCGAACAAGTCTTTCGTCTGACTTCTCGTAGGCGGTAAGACTGAGGAAACCCCTGGTCCGGCCTACATTGTCGGGTCGCAGCAGCATGTTCCGACCTCCCTTGGCCCAGTAAACTCTCGACCACATTGTGTCTGTATCGCTGGGTGGGATGGAGAAGTACGACACGCAAGAGTTGAGAGATCTGAAATGAGCGGAGGTATCCCCGAGAGCCATATCACGTATCTTTGAGCCAATGCCATCTGCAGCGACTACCAAGTCGAAAGCTGTAGTCGGGGTCCCATTGAAAAACTATACGTTGACTTCCTTGTCTGTTTCTTCCAGACTCTTGACCATATCGCCGAAGATATAGGAGACGCTGTCCTTCGTGATATCAAAGAGAATCCCCGCAAGCTCTCCCCTAAGAATCTCAATGTCGGAGGTCATGCTGTTGCCCTTGCCAGATTTGTCGACTCCAAAGCGTGCATAGCAATCGTTGTTGCTGTCGACATACTCCATGCCTTCTTCGTGTGAGCTCCTGTCCCGGATGCGATCGAAGATGCCCATGCGCTTGACCACGTCTCGAGCGGCATCGCGGACATCAATCCCTTGACCAGCACTTCGAAGGCTTGGAGCGCGCTCGACGACTGTCACTTTACATCCTGCACGAACAAGCCAATAGGCGAGTGCCGGCCCTGCTACGGAGGCACCGCTGACGAGGACACGGGGTTCTGACATTCGTGCGGAAGGAGAGTCTACCTCTGCTTCCTCTTCAAGGGATGCTAACCTCGACTTCTTTATGTCGCACTAGACTACTTTACGCTTGGAATGCTGAATTGATGGTCTGTGTCGGACCCGAGAGCGAGTTGACAATATAGGTTTTGTCTGATAGATCGATGGTCCCAATGGGATTGCAAAAGAAATCGAGTCGGGCAGGGCAATGGTTTATTTGCGGACTTTTTAGACTGCGTTATTTCGAACCTAAAGGTGCACGTGGCCATTGCCCTCAGTTGTTGTGTTGACGGTTCCAAAGCCATTGAAGATGTAGAGAGAGCGTTGGCTGAGAATGTAGGCAGCAGCTTTTACCGGCAACTCACCAGTCGCAACGCTCATCTGCAGGTCGTGCGACAGCAAGGCGGCGCCCACGCTACTCGGGATGAACCCAAAAGTGCAACAGTTGCTTAGTCATGCGCCGAATCAGAAACGCCAAGACCTAACTCCACCCATGACTAAGCAGCTGTTGCACTTCTAGGTGATGTCTATATCTTGCGAGTACAATTCCAGAGGCTTCGCGATTCATCCGGGACATGTTCAAGGACATCCAGTTGAAAAACTGCATATCACCTAGCCTTCTCTTCCCCATTCTATGAGTTGTTCTAACCGTGCTGCTGGCGTCCAGCCTTGCAAGCTCTCGGTTGAGGCGGACAATCGAGGGATCCCAGCCAATTACTTTACTCGTTTTCACCTATGAATGCAATCCACCTATCAATGCAACCGCTAGTGATCTTAGTGCAAAGATTATGGTTATACAGCTCAACCCTAAGTTCATGCACCTAAATTACTAGCGCGTTGCATTAATAGGTGGATTGCATTCATAGGTGAAAACGAGTCCGCTAGACCCTCGATTAGGCTACCATCAATCAAGTGTATATATCCACCTCCTACAGTAAGCAGCCACATCTTTTGTGCAACGGTGCTGCTAACTTCGTCTTCGATGAGCACGGCACACTCCTCGATTGAATCGACGTTTCAGTCGCTGCCCCCGGAGATACGAAACGAGATCTACGGATATCTCTTCGGAAAGCAATGCCGACTCAAGCTGATCTATAAAGGTTATCGAATTATTTATGCAATAAAGCAAGCCGATCAAAGCGAGGCACATGAATCCACGTCGACGCTCAAGCCTCTGTTCGGGTATTACGTGGGACTTCGACGCCATGCTGCAATTCTGCGCACATGTCGGCAAATCTATCAGGAAGCAGCCTCTATTCTCTATGGAAGTACAGTCTTCAGCTTCTCTAAAATAGTGGATGTCATGTGGATTAAGCCGGGCTACGAGCCATGTTCATTCCCAGCGCAGTGCCTGCAACACGTTCAGAAGCTCAAAGTCTACGTTGACTACGACGAGCCGTAATACACGAGTTGGAGAGCGGAGAGGATAGGATACTTGATAAAGGAAGCTGGCGCTCTGAGGGAGCTTCTTTTGAGCTTCCATATAGGCCAACTTTGGGCCACCGGCGACGACATTGATACCTGGACACAAATTATGTTGTACAAAAGTGGAATCTTTGAAGTGTTAAAGGCTTCGCGATCTCTGCGGAAGGTTCATGTTAGGGTAAGCAACACTCGCGATCTAGACGTAGCTCGTTATTTTGAACCGCTGGTTCACGCAATCACGACCACGGAAGACTGGAGCTGCGAACATGATCACGAGCCTCTAGTGAAGGCCAAGGACAGGGTGGATGAGGATGGGAATCTTTGGAGGGACGATGAGTATGGGCATAAATGGACATGGGATTTACGGTCAGTTCCCAGCGAAGCCACCAAATGATTTTTATGATTACCCCTGAGTGCTCGACTTAACACCAAGACCGAACGTTACAGACTACGTTGAAACTCATGCTCCGCTTCGACCAGCAAATTTTCAAGAAGATCCATTCGAATTCAGACTCTATGCCGCCTTTCTATTCGACGACCTTGAGACAAAGGGTAGTACATACAACCAGCCTTACTGGGCTATCTCCGGCGGACGAAATACAGGTACCAACCCACACCCGGGTCCGTCTACCACTCTTCAACGGTCGACAAGCAGCAACGTGCGAGCGGGAGATGTATGAAATTTCTCATTGCGACTTCGGCTGAGCTTGAGTCGACATGCGATTCGCCTGCTAGCAGACATCTACCAACAGACATTCGAAGAGCCGACAGGAGGATGAAAAAGTAAACCTCCAATGAGCCAGGCTGAGGAGTGTAGCGGTACAGCCAACCCTCAGTAATATCTTTGCACTATATCAACAACCAAACCTTCCAATCAAGCTTCACTACCGTTTCGCAACAACATCCGGCAAGGTAACTTGGGGTACACCGCGAGGCGTATGCACTGATTCCTCTGATCATGAGCTTACCGTCAATAAATATAGCTGCATGCTGAAACGGCAATGAAGCCTGGGACCACAAACAGTACCTGGAGAGCCTGCATTCTCAAAACAAATTCCCCTGGACTTCACCACCATCACGACATCACAATCCCTGATCGCAAGAACGCCATACTTTCGCAGGAACAGCTTCACCTCAGCCTCACCACCATCACATCCTCACAATCTGTCCTCGAAAGGAACGCTACACTTCCCCATGAACAAAACATCATGAACTCGCAGCGCCTCGCCCCCGACGTGAAGAACCCACACATATCTCTTCCTCACCCAGCTCCCCAGCATATAAGAACCCCCAAATCCTCCTCCATTACAGACAGCACCAGACAATTAGCTCACCACAAGAAACTTCAAGCCTCCACTCCCCAGCATATCTCCCACCACCAGATTAATCGACCAACTAACCACCACCACCACCACCACCACCATCCCTCACCACCATGTGCATCTACCTCACCGCCAAATACGCATGCGGCCACCCCATGAAAGAAGAATGGGTCTACTGCCCCCGCGCCAAAGTCAACTCCAGATCCGCGCATTCGAGCGGGGCTGCGGATCCCAGCAAGCGCTGCGGAGGCGTCAACGGAAGATGAGTCCCGGACCAAGACATCGCTCGTAAAATGCGCGAAGTGTATCGCGGAGGACAAGGCGGAGAGAGAGAGGAGGGCGAGATCGTCGGAGGGGCGGAGGTTCTTGGGAATCGGCAACGGGCGAGAGTGGGTGGGCTGATGGAGTGGACTCGCGCTAGGGCTGGGGGATGGGAGAAAGGGGGTGGGAAAGTCAACATGGGGAGGGGAGAGCCGATAGCTACTTTAGGTAATGTGTAATGAGCTTGACATAGAGCATGCTAGATGAGAGTGCAATCATGCCATCAACCACGTACCTTGTACGACTCCTCCGAACATGCCGGACCCCTCAGTCCCCAAACCCGCCCTACAAACCATTCTCCCGCTTAAACCCATCCCACGCCTCATTCAGCGCCGCAAACACCGCCGCACTAATCATCCTCTGCTCCGTCGTCGCCGTCGTCGGTAACTGCCCCCCCCCCAAAATCAGCATCTCCACAAACCCATACCCACAACCCCCACAACAACAAAACAAGAAAACTCCCCACACATACCTTATCAGGATGCACCTTCGCAATGCCCTTCATATACAGCACCTTCACCTTCCCCGGCAGGATCAGCTCCCCCATCCCGATCTTCTTCCACCCCGCTCCCTCCCAAAGCACATTCTCGAGGCTCGCCAACAGCGCTCGGAGATTGCCTTCTTTGCCCGCGCGCCAGTTTTGGAGCTTCGCGCTTACCGAGTCGGACAGGGCGAATTTCTCGTCGTCGATGCGCTCGGCTTCGAGGTTGGCGGCTCGGAGGCGGGAGACTGCTTCGGCGGACTGTGTTGAGGTTGCAGAAGGTTGACCTGTAAGACCTTCCAGCGCGGTGGAGCGAGGTTTGGGTTTGGGGGGCGGTTTTCTCGTGGTAGCGGGTTTGACGACGGGATGGTTGGCGGCTTGTTCGCAGCGGGTACGGCCAGCTATGCTTGTCGCTCCGCCGACGCCGGCTTCGACACATGATTTCCAGGCAGCCAGGGCATCAGGCCAACGCTCGAGCTGTTCCAAGGCTTCGGCTTTGCGCGTCATTGCTTTGCCCCAGAAGAGGAATATGTCTTTGAAGCCTTCTTCGCCGAGATCGATGGTTTCGGACATACCGCGAGAAGGGCCGATGAGCTCTAGAGCGATGGTAGCGTCGGCGATGGATGCCTTGGGGTCACCGGTCTTGGAGTGGGAGAGGGCACGATTGGTCAGTAGAGGGAGGGTCAATGGATGCTTTGGGGGGAGGCTGGAGAGGGCACTGGTGTAGTGGATTGTCGCTTCGGCATAGTCGCCACGCTTGAAGGCTTCTGTGCCTGTGAGGCGGGATTTGTTGGACATCGAAATGGCGGATGGTGAGACGGTCGGAATTGTCCGCCTTGGAGGTGCCGGACGAGTGGGGAGTGAATTTGTTACGGGGGGGCGAAAGGTGGTCTCTGGAGACGATTGAGCACGTTGAGTTGATAGTTGGGGTTTCAAAAGTTGAGATGCTCCCAATAGTAAGTCTGGCTCTGCGGAGGGCGATCTTCTTTCCGCTGTGGGCTTTGGCGTAGTCTTTTTCCGACGTGCTGGACTGATGTATCCCTCAGAAGCCTGTTCTTCGATTGCTTGCTTATTCAACATTGACCTCGGATCTCTGAATGGTGCTTGTTGCATGAATCGTGGTTGTCGTACGTCCAGCACACGAGGCCCATCGTCCAACACGGGCGATCGTATATCCGGAGACTGACGACTTACAATCGAGCCCTCCGGCTTCGACCGTGTTAGAGGCTTGCGCACTGGGCGCGCATCCCCGGATTCGAGCATCAATGCCTCTTCGGTGACATCAGCATCTTTCTGCTTCGCGGTTGCCTGCTGCATAGCCTTGATAGCCCTTCTATCAAGATTATCGGCCTCGCTTTCGCGCCTCTGCGACCTCTGCCCATGGCCATCGGCCTCTAACCTTGCTTCCCTCAACCATTTCGGCTGACTGGAATCGCTATCGGAATTGAACTCGGTAACGGCCTGGTTCAGCTTTTTGGTCCCTGTCTTCCATAGAGAGTTCGCTGTCCTAAAGAGGTTGTTCCCCAACTCTGATGCAATCTTCGATGGATCTTTGTCACCATTGGCTGGGGACCGGCTATTCTGGCGATGCTGATCTTGCGATGCCCCGTTCTGCCGCATCCACGCAGGTGTGCCCGGCTTCATGCGAGAGCCACTACTTCTTCTACGCTCTTTCCTTGGCTGCGAGGTATCACGACCGTCAGATGGTGTCTGGTTCCCTTTTGACGAGTTTCGATGAGCTTGGTTCAGAAGCCAACTGACGGCGGCCTGAACATCTATACCTGACTCTGTGCTTTCAAGTGCTTCGCGTGACTTCTCTGCAGGGAACCCCATCTCGACCAATTCAGCGACAGCCTGGTCCTGAGGGTGTAAGGTTTCGGAGTTGGTGTTCTGCACGGGCCGCCTTTCGGGTTTCGATTGCTGCTGGAATTCTGACACGGGACGACCAAGAGGACCCAATATATCATCGTCATTTGCTGCTTCGACCACAGCCCTCTCAGTTCCGGCAGCCTTCTTACCATTGGTCGTACCTAACCCGAAGGGATCGTCGTCAGGCTCGATCTGCACGTCAAGACCCACGTCTTTCGCCGCTGGTTTTGCCGGGCTTTGTCTTGAACGCTCGGAAGAGGTTGATATAGCAGTCGTGGGGTCTCCGACGTGGCGTTGCCGCTCAATCTCAACATTCCCAAACCCCGACAATAGATCCTCCCCACCGCCCGTAGCTTTTTTTCTGCCTTCGCGGTTTGAAGAGTGGTTGATGCCCTCGAAAGGCTTGTTGATCGCAGCTGATAGCTTATGGCCCCCATACTCGCTGGTGGCTGCGTACGCAGGAGGTGACATGACCGTATTCGGCGTATTTCGCCCGCTCCCCAGCTTCTCCCAAAACGCGCCATCGTTACTGCCGAGTCCTTTAGTAGGCGCATGCGGCCGCCTAAATTGCTGGTCTCTCTGCTCTTCAAGTCGCCTTTGTTGTTCCTGCAATGAAAGGTTCGGGGTAGACTGGGCACCCTTAAAAGATACCAAATTCGCAAAGCTGTCACTGGCGGGTGTGGAGCTATTGCTGCGGGCGGGAACGCTGCTCAAGGATTTTGGCGGACCAAAAGGCGCTTGAATCGCAGGTGTCGAGCTACGGGAAAGCGGAGGTGTGGGTCTCAAGCTCGGGTGATAATTCGCTGTTGATGGCGTCTGGCTCAGTATGGGTTTGGGACTTTGCCAATCCAGGCCGGCGAGGTCGTCCATTTTCTACTTTCTAGGGGGCAAAATATTTGGAAATTTCGTAAATTCATCTAGGCGTCATAACAATTGTCGTAGTGATCCCGTCAAGCGAGGTCTCGTGAAATTTGTCAAGTGTTCTTGTACTTTATAAAGTGCCTTGAAGCTTCTTGAATGCCAAGCCCCGCTAGCCACATGGCAGTGCTCCCACCTAGAAGTAAGGGTACCTTAACATCTTGCACGATTGTAGATGCCTCTATATACATGTAGACTAGATGGGTCCATGAGTACGATCATCTTGAAGACCCGACATTCAGATCGTTCATAATGTCTAAGGATTATAATGATGATGGCGGTAACAAGGTGTTCACCTCACTCAGCTTCGCAGTACTTGCTAGCAAGAAATTGTAGCTTTTAGGTCACTGCTTTAGGTCTATCTGGATTCCGCTCTAGAACAAGAAACAAACTAGAACTCCTATCGAAGAATGACCATGTGTGTCTCGAGATCTCTGAAGTTTAAATACATGATGGCTCCATAGCACCTAACGGACACAGATGCAACAAGAGTAGAGTTTTCGAACTCAAGCATGATGTCTAATTCCAGCGTCAATAGAACCTAGGTCGCAGGAACCCAACAACGGGTAGGAAGAAAACCTTCCAGAATCCTAAATGGTTCCAGATGGAGGCTGCCGCAGAAGCCGGTCTCCTCTCCGCGGCGGTAGCGGCTGGTCCAGACTGACCTTTCGACTTTTCGACTACTGGCCCCTGGGTACTGACTTTAAACACAGACTACAGACTGGCCATGGCCGCCGCTAACATAACCACAGTCTCGGAAGCTCGACACTTGCCCGCGTGGACATTATTTGTCATGTCAATCGTGGTCTGTGTAAGGGACGAAAGGCGCAAGCCTGCAAGCATATGGTCCATTCAGGACACTTTGCTCAGTCTGAATACCTGTCACTCCCTCGGATGCTCGACGACGCTGAGCGAGAAGTGAGGATGGAACGAAGATGAGGATATGTTTAACATGGGTGACTTTTAGTACACGCTTGTTTATAATGCTCACCCCTCTTGCCGAACGGCACACCACATTTTTCGCATATCACGCACACACAGTTTATCCAGAACCTGGTAGTGCTGGTTGTCGCATTGTAATCGCATCGTGGTCGTGATTGTTGTCGTCTTGTAATTTATAATCGAGTGCTACAGTGCTCTAGATTTTGTCTCAAAGTGTTCGATTTGATCAAGCAATGCAACAGTGATCAGTGTCCCACAACATTTTGGCAAGCGCAATTTGCTATGATCGCAGGCGCTTCTTACAGGAATCGCCAGTTGTAGGAAGCTCGATAAACTGAAGTGGCACGATGTGCGAATCCTAAGGTTTTTGGTGGCTTCTCGGTTGACAAGGGGGGTGAGCATTATAAACAAGCGTGTACTAAAAGTCACCCATGTTAACCATATCCTCAACGAAGATGGAGTCGTCCTCGGATGGTGGGTTGGTCTTCCGAGCCGACGGCGGGCTGGACAGGGGCCGGATAAAGTCTCCTGCGGCCTGCATTAGTCGAACCATGCTTGACAGCGTTGGACTTAGCGAATGCAAAAGCCTCTTCATTTCGATGCGACCTCGCTGAATCCATCCAGAAGCATGGCACAGATAGAACATGATGCTTAGTACCATGGCAAGTAACTTGTGACGAACTACTCTGTAGTTGAGTATACGAGTGTATTTGTGGTAAACAGCAACGTCTCCCAGATGATGGGACCCAAACCATGGCGGTGGGATTGCCGCCATGTGGTTAATCTCGCATGCATTACCGCAGGCTAGAAGATCCTCCCGAGTCCGCCGAATTCTACTTTCGTCCCACCCAATAGCAGGCGCTGCGCAGGGCGATGGACGAATCGATAGCAGACCCCGGTTTCTGCTGTCACTTGCCGCTGTGATCGTTTCCGGTACCTTGCAGGAGACCGGGCTCGCCCCACGGAGTCCGGACTGACGGCCATGACCGTTCTCCTCTTGTTCAGGGTCCCCTTGTTCATGGAGGCCGAAGCAGAGGAAGATGAAAAAGCTGGCTTTAAAAGTCCTTCAAACCCATTGCCTTCGCAACCTGCAGAGAACCTGACAAACGATCCCCAATATTCTCACACTTGCGCAGGCGTACCGTCGGCAACCTGCTTCCTGCATCAACCTGCAGCTGCATGCACGGTAGACGAAGCCATGGGTCTCTTCAATCGCAAAAACCCCAGCATCTCCACCAACGGCAATGCAAATGGTCTTGCGAGCAATGCTAGCTCTTTGAAATCACCACCTACTACCAAAACCTCCAGCGGCCCCGCTTTCGACTCCCCATCAATGCTCAATGTCTCCCTCCCAGGCCCGCCAGACCCTTCACTTGACCCAGCCGCCTATCTACGAAGCATCTACGCCGTGAGGCAAAGGTCAAGGTTTATCATCGTCAATGCGAAGAGGAATCAGCTGGCGCATTTCGATGTCGACCCGGCCAAGTGGAAGGATAATGTAGACTACGTCACTCGCATCATCAAGGTATGGTTCTGGGATGCTTGACGAAGGGCCTTCACTGACAGGGTACCTATAGAGAGACTTCGCACCCGACTACAGTAAAATCCCCCCTCACGGTCGATGGCAACACTTCGAAGCTGGAGGAAGGCCGAGGATAGATCAACTCCTTGCTACGTGGGGGTCATCGGTCGACAACCAAGAGCGAACGCGACGACTCATCGACCTCTTTCTGGTCTCGGTATTGCTTGACGCCGGGGCCGGTACAAGATGGAGCTACAAATCGAAGGAGTCGGGCAAGATCTACCGTCGCAGTGAGGGACTGGCCATTGCAAGCTTAGAAATGTTTAAAGCTGGCTACTTCAGCAGCGACGAGTCAACACCATGCCAAGTGGACTATGTTGGTCTGAAGAGACTCACTGCACAACAACTAGCACGAGGCCTGCAGGTTTCCGAGACTAACCCTATCATGGGTTTGGATGGTCGAGCTGGATTGTTATCTAGGCTTGCCGATGCTCTTAGGAACAAAGGACTGTTTGGTACAGATGGCAGACCAGGCAACATGCTGGGTATGGCGATTGTTGACTTCTACTGCAGCATGGGACTGAAGCTTTACAGACTACCTCCTTTCTCACCCATCAACACAAGCGTCGTCCGTTCCAATCGTGACCGTCCCCACTCTTTGGAATGTCCTGATCAATGGGCTGGCCAGTATCTGGCCCAACACGCGGACCCAGATTGACGGAGTATCCCTCGGGGATGCGTGGCCCTGCTCTTCAATGCCATCTTCGCCTCCAGCACAGCCGTGGGAGAACATCATTCCTTTCCACAAGCTGACTCAATGGCTTTGCTATTCGCTCATGACGCCCATGACAAAGCTACTGCAAATCCGCTTCGCAGGCACAGATCTTCTGACCGGTCTACCCGAGTATCGGAATGGAGGGCTCTTCGTGGATACAGGCTACTTGACGCTGAAAGAGAAGGACAGACAACGAGGCATCGAGGCGTACATGAGAAATGCGATGGTCAAAGGTCAGCCGAACATGGAAGTGGTACCCCTATTCACGGCCGACGACGACGTCATTGTTGAATGGCGAGCTGTCACAGTGGGCTTGCTCGACGATCTGCTACCAGAAGTCAATCGACAGCTTGGGCTTCAGAGCGCGGACAAGCTTAGCCTGGCTCAGATGTTAGAGGCTGGCAGTTGGAAGGTAAGGATTCGTGACATTCGATGCCGTGGTGGTGTTGCTGACAATCTCCAGGGCGGTCGGGAACTGGCAGAGGTTTCAAGGCCGAATACGAAGGAGCCTCCGATCATGATACTATCTGACGGGACGGTCTTTTGATTGCTTTTCTTGCCGCTTGGCTATGCGCTTCTCTTCTATTGGATACTAGGGATATGGGCCTGATGGACATGATATCAAATGGCCCTCCATGTGAGGAGGGGGCGGAACAGCATGAAATAGGACACTGCTTGTATGATATGTGACAAAACCGAATGGACTCAGGTCAGGTGCGAAAGGACGTGATCCAAGGAATTTCAAGAGCATTGCAAATGCCTAGCTAAACCGCTGGAGCTCTTATGATAGGATGCAGAAGAGATGAATGTACTGTCACCTAGTATGAAGCTGAGCCAGTCCACTCCAAGATTCTTCTTATCAAGCTCCACAACAAAGAGTCTTCGCTTCTTTTTCGCTTCTTCAGCGCCCAACAAAGACTGAGAAACCCAAGAGAGGCTAGACGGAGTTCCAGGCCAAGGCTATTTATAGCTTCAGCCGTCATGTTCCTTTCAAAAAGTGCCTATCCTACCGGACCATCATTGTATATCTAGTAGACTCTATTTTTTTATCACTATTGGAGCTCACCAAGCCATATATGTCGCTTTACTGTAATCAGCGGAAGATCAAGATACCGCAATCTGCAGACAGGTCAACAATAATAACCCGAGTTATTTTAGGTCACTCCAAACCAGACAGCTCCGAGTAAAACGTACTGCCATCGCCATTATTAACGAGAATAATCATCACAATCAACCGAAGCCCGGAACAAAATGTTTTTGGAAGGTGGAGTTGCAAAGGCCTCTGATATTGTTCCCCGACTCAATCTAAGACCGCTGTAATTGCAGGTTTTTCAAGGAGGGAACACATGACTACACCATAAAGTCATGGAAAAGCTCAAGAAGAAGGCGGAGAAGCAGAAGGTATTGCTCATGGGCAAAAGTGGCGCCGGCAAGACCTCCATGCGCAGCATCATCTTTCATAATCACGTTGCCAAAGACACGCGCAAACTGAAAACTACCATCGCAGTCGAAACAAGAGATGTCAAGTTCCTTGGGAATCTCATGCTCAACATATGGGACTGTGGCGGGTACGAATCCTTCCACTGACACCACTTTCTCACACAGATAGCGAGGGTGCTAACGCATGAAGCCAGTCAAGATGCTTGGGTGGAGAGCTATCTAGCCGGCGGCAAGGATGGTGAACGACAGAAAGTCTTTTCCGGTGTGGGTGTGCTGATCTACGTCTTTGATGTCGAATCCCGGGAATTTGAGACGGACGGCCAAAGCTCGAAGGACCTGGAGACATACGCGGCCATTATCAAAGCGCTGGAACAATGTTCGCCAAATGCTCGTGTATTCGCTTTGGTGCACAAGATGGACCTCGTGCAAAGCGAGTACAAAGAGCGTGTGCTGGAAGACAAGGCACGAGCTATTCGACAGCGAAGCGGACGTTTCTCGAAAATGATTCATATGCATGGGACCAGCATATGGGATCAGACGCTCTACAAGGCTTGGGGCGGTATCGTGCATAGTCTGATTCCGAACCTAGAGATCATCGAGAAGGTGCTTTCGGACCTGGCGGAGACTACTGACGCTGAAGAGATCATTCTATTTGAGCAGACTACCTTTCTGATGATCACGAGCGTGAAGTCAGAGATTGGACAGCGGAATCCATACGATGATCGATATGAACGGCTGTCCAACATCATCAAGACTTTCAAGTCTTCTCTGGGGTATGTAGAAGGCTCGTAAAATTCTATTCTCGTCTACCCTTCCCTTCTCTGGATCGAATGTCCTAACAATCAGTCCCGTAGTACTTTCACCAATTCCTCCACATCACACCAGTTCGGCGAATTCTCCATCAAGACCACCCGTTTCAACCTTATCATCTCCAGACTCACGACGAACACATATGCACTGATAGTCCTCCCACCCGGAGAATCAGAACTGCAGTGTACGAGACTAAACCTTCTTAACGCTCGAGACCAATTTGCGCAGCTTGACGGACTCTCCGATCAACGGCGGGATAAATTCAGAGGGGAAAACCAGGAGCACGATGCTCCAGATACGACATCCCCACGTACCTAGAGTCCGATTGCGAGCAACCATACAAACCCACTGAAACATCATACGTGCGCGCAATTGTGTTCATATTACAGCGATGGCGTTAAGCATTGGGTATCTTGGTGATAATGTGTGATCGGTGCGGCGCTAACCCTTCGGAATAACGATTTGAGGTTGGAAACCTGTATCATATGAGGGGCGACATATATGTACATATACCGAAGTATCTTGCCCTACGGCTTACGGAGTATCTTAGGAGCAAATTTTACCAAGTACCAACTGTACAGGACACCATACTTATCATCGAAGAGTACCCGCGCGGACTTGCCCTTTGCGACTTGGCGTTATCTCAATATTCAGAATGTGGTTCCCCCCCGCAACTTTTGAAAATCAGTTTTTTTTTTCGACGCCGGATTGCAAATACCATCAATTTCTCAACATCAACGTTATTTTTCTGCATAAAATTGATACTGAATAGAAACACTATATCGAGAAATACTTCTACAGCATTCTTAATTCTTAACTCAACTTGTGACATAAGTTATGTGTGTAATTGCGTTTTTTAAAGCTTCGCCTCGACACATTTTGGGCACTCCTTAAGCCTCATCAAGCCCTCATCAAACCTCCATCAAGTCCCTATCAAGTTCTATCAAATGCGCTCGATTAAAGTCTCTCGACAGCAATAGGTACACACAATCATGATTGAAATGCTCAAACTCGATGAGGATTAGTGTACAAACTATTATCAATACTTTACTAGAACTTATAGTAATTCAGATGCGTTGATGTTGAGGAATTGGTGGTATTTGCAATCTGGCGTCGAAAAAAAAAAATTGATTTTCAAAAGTTGTGGGGGGGAACCACATTCTGAATATTGAGGTACCCCGGATCTACGTCTTGGCGCGCGGCTGGCTGGGCAAAATACGTAAAACTTTTCAATGCGTCGTGACGCCGGTTGAGTCTTTAGTTTTCATCCCACTTCTCCGCTCCAAAGTACTTTACATGACCACGGCGAGAGCATTCCCTATGCGATTCTTTCACACAAGCCGTACATCAATCTCACCATAACTCTACCGCCGACCATGGCGCCCCCAGCGTCAGGTCTCAACCTCGACATCGAGGCCCTTAGCGGCATTTGCGGGTTGGTCATCGCCTAACCCTTCCCAACTCCCCCAAGATTTCCACCAGCGCACGCTTCGTCTCAGATTGAGAGCGTTTCTAATGCGCTCTCAGGTCCGTTTCCATAGCCTGCTGGATCGTCGTCTTCACGCCCCAAATCCTCGAAAACTTCCGGCGTCACTCTGCAACTGGACTTTCCCTCCTCTTCATCATCGTCTGGCTACTGGGCGACATCTTCAACATCCTCGGCGCCGTGCTGCAAGGCGTCCTCCCCACCATGACCATCCTAGCCGTCTACTATACATTCGCCGACCTCGTCCTGCTGGGTCAATGTTTCTACTACCGAGGCTGGACACTCAGCGATCTCCCCACAGAAGAAGCTATCGAGGAAGAGGAAGAGGATGAAGAACGACCCCTGCTATGGAGGGACGAACCCGCGAGTCCACGCCACAGAAACCTCAGCGCCGCTGACGCAGACACCCGTCGGCCCAGCACACACTCCCGCGGTTCCTTCAACGACCATCTCCGCGCCGTAGACGGCACCCACCTCTCCCCTGCAACCCCCTTACTCCCCGCCTCCAAAGCAACCGACACCCACCCCTCCCACACCCTCAAACACACATCCACCCTCTCCTCAATCCTCTACAACACCAGCGCCCTCCTCCTCGTCTGCGCCGCTGGCGTCTTCGGCTGGTGGCTGTCCGCCCGCTCCTCCCACCCACAGTACCCGCACCACCACCACTCTAAACCCTCCCCCACAACATCCAACTCGGAGCTACACCTCAACCTCTGGGGCCAAATCTTTGGCTACCTCTGCGCCGCGCTCTACCTCGGCAGCCGCATCCCCCAGCTGCTGCTCAACCACCGCCGCAAAAGCACAGAGGGCGTCTCCATGCTCTTCTTCCTCTTCGCCTGCGTCGGCAACCTCACCTACGTCCTCTCGATCGTCGCGTACGAGCCCAGCTGTGCGCGCGTAGCGGCGGTGGGCGGGGCTGGGGGCGGGGTGGGCGGGGAAGCGAGCGAAGGATGTGGGGAGGGAGAGTGGGGCGCTGGGTATGCGCGGTATATGCTTTTGAACGCGAGTTGGCTGGTGGGTAGTGCGGGGACGCTGGGGCTAGATCTTTTGATCTTTGCGCAGTTTTGGCTTTATAGGGGGAGGAAGGGGGGGGAGGTTGCGTAGCATCATGTTCAGTTGTTTTGGGTCGCTGCATATATAGGCGGAGCTTGGTTATCTTTGGAAAGGACATGAAAAGCATTTGATCAGCGTCGCATGATGGGTGGATGTTTGAGGGGTTTGGATCTAGGCATTTGGATTTTGCATCGCATGAGGGAAAAGTTGGTCGTTATCGCATATATGGAGGGCGTATCTTTGGCTTTGCCATATCCAATATGGGGCTGATCTGGCTTGAATGTTGGTTCAGACATCTCTGTGCACTTGCAATGGAGCGATATTGTCTACGTGAGTCAAGTATTGAGGCTTTGCAATGTAGAGCTTTTGAGGAATGCTTGTGGGGTTTCTAGCTTGTGAGCTAGCGCCATTGGGGCCTAGCTTCGAGGGATCGATGCTATTGCCTTGATCGCCGTGGAAGAGACTTCTCCTGCTAAAATATGCTCCGTGCCGTCCCTCTATCAATCGATCGAAGCCATGTGGAGGTACGCATCGTCCTCTAAAGAGACATATCAAGCCAAAGGATCATCACTGCCGGAAGCCTGGTGTCGGTGTGGCTGCTCACAACGTCGGCCAAGAGGGTGATAGAGTTCCATCAACAGGACCTCTTGCGTGAGGCACACAGGCTTCTCGTCTGGGCCCCGGCGCCAGAGACCAGGTGTCAGGAGAGCGATTTGCGCGCCTATGTTACCGTCCTCGTTCGTCACTACTGGACTGTCTGCCTTCAGCGTCTTGCCAGTCTTCGCATCGATCGCCTTCAAATCTGCTAGATTTTGCTTTGTAAGGTGATAGCGCTGGCTGATGTTCGTTGTCGTCATCGAAGGCTTGAACAAGTAGGATGTGGGAGAGGTCTGAATCGCCAGAGCAAGTTTGACAGCCGGACATATGACTTTATCGTAGAAGGTCAAGAGGCTGTTTTGATTCCCCGTGATGATGGGAAAGAAGGGCTCGATAGCCCTGAAGACCTCAGTTGCCAACTGCCCCTGACGTTGCCAAAGAGTTTGCGTGAAAGCATCTGATGCGACTATCGAAGTCAAAGCCTCCGACCTCCAGGTTCGTACTGTCTTCGCATCTAAATCAGATTATTAGGCTGTCATCTGGCTAAGTATTGGGCTTCAACTTACCTCTCGGCGGCACCAGCTGCCGCATGTCCATCTCAATGAGCTGCAGCACTGTGGCCTCGCTGTCCCCTAATCCATACAGATAGACCCTATCGTTCAGCAACTTTTCGTAAAGCTGGCTCTGGATCATGCATCGCACGACGTGCTCCCCGGCTGTCTCGGTGTAGTTGCTCAACAGTTCATGCGCAAAGCGAGTGCCGCCATGGTGGAAGAGATGAGGAGGTTCGTCAGCGTGACGCTTCTGCCATTGATCTGAGTAGCGAGAGACCTCGGCGTCGATCCACGTACAGATGCCTTCAACCAGATCATTGACGTATCCGGCGATCTTCGAGTCCGGGACATGGCTTGCTGGCTGCAAGCGAAAAAGATCGTCTTTGCAAGCTCGCAGCTCGCCTTTGCAGATCTTTAGCTCCTGTCCGAGCGCCGCATTCTCTTGTCTCAGGTTGGCACGTTCTTGCTCTCCTTGGGAATGCTCTTCGGTAAGCTCTTCATACTGCTTTCTGGACTTGGCCAAAGATTGCAACGCCGATGAGTGACTCCGTTTCAAGTCAAGAAGTTCGCGTTCCTTGTCCGAGGAGAAGAGAGAGAGCATTTCTGCTGGGTGCTATGGGGCCTGTATTAAAGGAAAGCGTTAGGCTATCATCCCGTTGAAAATGTGAAGACGTTCAAGGAAGACGGTGATTTTATGTCTTCGCTATGAGGCTACGGCACGATTTGTAAAGCCACTTACTACGTCTTCTCGTTAAACCGGGTTTTTGTGAATCTGCTGGGTCGCTTACAGATGTGCACCAGTGGTGGACACGGAAAGCAATAGTGACAAGTGTTGAACATCAAGGTACGTGTTGTAGATGGGGGGTTGATTCGTTTTAGTGATATCAACTTGCTTGAGCTCACCCCAAATAACTCACCTCGACTATTAACGTCACTTCTTTCCTTCCTTACTGCATGGTAACGATTGCAACTATCATGATCTGACATTGGCCATCAACCTACGTTCTTCACTCTTTTGATGGCATCCACTGCAAGGACTCGTGCACGACGACAACCAGAACTCTCCTTCAGTTCTCGAAATGACTAAACAATACGCATCTCCGATGGCAGACGATCGCAAGATCATCATGGCGGTGGACTTGTAAGCTCACCCTGCACCGCGAGTCGATGCTCAGTACTGACAGAAGAAGCGGGACAACGTACTCAGGACTTGCATGGGCCCAGACTGGCAAGGTGATCGCACACTGTAGCCTTCACATACCACACTGGCTAACAAGCAGTTTTTCTAAAGCCTGAGATCCAGACACCGGTCATTCAGTGGCCGGACGCGACCTCAGGAGGACTCGAGGGCGCAACGTCTGACAAAGTACCCACGTAAGCAACCACTCAGTGTTCGTGGACTTTCTTACTCGGCACTGATACCATCAAAGCGAGATACAGTATGAAGGTCAGAACTACAAGTGGGGCTTCCAAATTCCAGAATTTGGACAGCGCCACCAATGGTTCAAGTTGGGATTGGACCCAGAACATTGTCGTGGAGCTTCATCGGCTCTTGCTCGAGACTATCCAGACCTCAATGCCGCTCCACCAGACTACAACCATGACGCCGAGAAGATGGTCACAGACTACCTCACGGCTTTGCGCATCCACGCCGAGAAAATATTCCGCTGGAAACTTCCCCAGAGTGCTCTGACTTCTACTCCCATTGAGTTTATCATAACCACGCCGGCTGTCTGGTCTGATTCCGCCCAAGCGAAGACTCGCGCCTGTGCCCAGAAGGCTGGTATGGGAAGTGGGAAGCTAAACATCATTTCGGAGCCTGAGGCGGCCGCAATGTATGCCTTGGATGCCATGGACCCGCACAACATCAAGATAGGCGACACCTTCGTGCTATGCGATGCGGGCGGAGGCACAGTAGACTTGATATCCTACAAGGTCTCCGCTCTGAAGCCGATCTTGAAGATCTCCGAAGCTGCACCAGGTAGTGGTTCTGCCTGCGGCTCAACGTTCCTCAACCGGATCTTCTCGAAATTCCTCAAGGATAAGTTGAGTGAAGACCCCAACTGGGATGATGAGGTCCTCGAGGAGGTAAGTAGGGAGCATTCGACGCACTGACCACAAGCACTTTGATCCGCTAATCGTGTTCCATCTAGGCTATGAAGCGCTTTGATGGCACAGTAAGCTTGGAACGATGGCTTTGTGCTAGCGTTGCTACTTACACAGTCAACACAGGTAAAACGTTCGTTTACTGGCCAACACGGCGAAGAATATCAGATTCCTGGTGGGTTCAAGCCGTTGCCCGGTGGTTGACACTTGCGCTCACGTCTTCTAGTACCTGGGCTGAAAGATAATGCCAGACGCGATGTGCGGCGTGGTCGGTATCGCTTGACAGGTTCTGACGTGATGACTGTATTCGACCCGGTCGTCAAAGAAGTCGTTTCACTTGTCTTGGGACAGATCGACGCCACCCAGCAAGCTGTCAAGGCCGTCCTACTGGTAGGTGGATTTGGCCAGAATACTTTCCTTAGGGATAGCATCCGTCAAGCAATTGCGCCTCAGGGCATAGAAGTAATGCAATCACCCAACGGGTAAATCCAGCAAGCAAATATCGCGCAAAGGAGGCTGACTTCTCCAGATGGACTGCAGTCGTTCGTGGTGCGCTCATGAAGGGTCTAGCATCATCAAACTCGACCTTCGCTAGAGTCCACGTCAGTGGTCGGAAGGCTCGCAAGCACTACGGTCTGGAGAGGTTTGAATCCTACAACGAATTCAAGCACTCCAACATTTTCCATCTACGGTGAGTCCCCTTTAACTTTCCACTCTGTAACAGCTCATGCTCACTTGCCGAAAGCTTTTGGAGCGGCTACGAAGGCGAATTCCGAATTTCCACTATGGATTGGTATATCAACAAGGTACGTAGCTTTGACTCGCGTTTTCTGGCGAACAGTATTGAAATCCGCAAGGGCGAGACCGTGCAGGAAGATTTGCCCAGAACCTTTCCGTACTACAGAAAATACACAGTTCAAGACGGACCACCAACGGAGATCACCACTATTATCCGGGCTTTCAGCGATCCTAACAACATCGGGGCTCCCCAGCTCAACACCCGTAAGCCGAAAGATTGCAATGTTAGCGAAGCACTCAACTAATGAGATCGCAGCCGAAGTCAAAGACTTGGTTGCCGTGACGGTCGATTTCCGCAAGGTTCCGAATCCTGACTTCAAGGTCACCGTTGGGGTAGATGGGCTGTCATACTACGTCGTACAGTATTCTGTGCAGATGACTTGTTACAGCGCCTACACCAAGTACGAGCTTATCTACCAGGATGTCAACTACGGTCCTGTCACTGCAGAGTATGTCTAATATAACAATCGAAGACCACCTCACCGGCACGGCTAGTGTGAAGCCCCTTTCACAATTTTACTTCGGGAAAATCCGTCTTGACTGGTTGCCTTTGGGGAGAGAAACCTCTCAGCCTCCACTCAACACGGGCAGGGGCTGCTGAAGCTTTCCTTTTACATCTCCTCTCGAGGTTCCCCCATCACGCACCACTACGACTGAAGCTGGGTGTCCAGGGGAACTTATCAGCCTCTGAAGGTCAGACGATTAGATGGTCTACATAATGCTAAGCCACTTTACTCCAAAACTCCCCAATGCTCTATCCCATGATCATGACCCTCACCAACCACCTCTCAACTCCGGCACCACCTCCCCTACCTCATCCCCTCAACCCACTCCAGCCTCGCACTCTCCCCGCCCACCATCGCCTCCGGACCCGCCCCCCTGCTCCCCACCCCATACGAATACCCCTCCACCCTCGTCTCCCCAACAACCCCATCCCCAAGATCCCCCTCCCCGTCTACACCCCCCATCTACATCACCAGCAGTCCAACATCCCCATACCACCCCACCTCCCACCTCAGAACCCCACTCATGACCCCCTAGCTATACCCCGCCAATCGAACCACAATCCGCACCATCACTTTTAGCAGCATGCAATACAGCACCTCCGACAACCCTTCGCTTGCTGTATTCCTTTCATTTACGGTAATGCCTGTGGTTGTGGGCTTAGTTCTCAGTGAAGGCGGAGGGGTGGGGGGGGGGGGGATGACAGGCCGCGTGGGGTTTGGGGTGGGATGAAGGAAGGAAGAGAACAAATCCTTCGTACAAGTCCTCACCTCTACCGCAGATACTATGCAAAGCTTCCGATCTCACATCTCGCGCCCTCCTACCCTTCTCTGTACATTGCGCCAACATCATGGGCCTATTCGTGACACCCCCTTTCGCGCTATTCAGTCTCGTTCGATCTCCCCGTCGAGGTATCCACCTTCCCTGGAGAAATCTTACTACAATTGAAATAATTCTAATTTACTTTCAGACCCTTAACTCCATCCTCCAACAAGCCCACGACGGCAGCACCGTATATCAATGGTGGTTCTATCTTCCTTCTTCTACTGACTACTCTGTAAGCTGAATCTTCCTACTTCCCCCCCGTCCTTGCGATCCGAGCCTTATCGCCCGTGATAGGGTGGGTGGGAGGTGGAGACTATACTCTATATTACCGCCGTCTTTAAGCCTCTTTCCCTTTTCTCGACTCAGCAGTGAGAAAGAACAACCCCTTTCCTTCTCAAACCAACTCCACTTCCCTTACCCCTCCTTAACCTCCAGCGCCTAGAACTAACCTCCCTCCTCAAGGCAGCCCCCCAAAGAATGCCCGAAGGCGGCGGCTCACAAGCCACCGAGGCCCCTCTCCCGACGTCCTTCAAACCCGCCTTCGTGAGCAAAACCGCCACGGAGGTTGCAGCGTGGTTGAGGAACAAGCCGGACAAGGTAGACCTTGAAGGCAAAATTTTCGGTGTATTGGATAAAAAAGCTGCTGGGAAAGAAAATAAGGTGGTGCTGTGTAGGATCGGAGACAAGGAAGGCCAAGCCGATAAAGTGCAATGCGTGTTCTGGTCGGCGCGGAAAAGCACGCTCACGTTGGGCGGAATGGAGTCTGGGGACTTTGACGAGTTGATTGAGGGTCAGGGGGAGTATGTGCCTGAGATTTAGATTTTAGGAAAAGGGGCGAGGGGTGAAGAAGGGGGTTTGATCATCGTACATTAGGATGGAGGTTTGCGACATAATTGCAACCAAGTTAGTGGGAATTCCAGAGATTAGGAGAGACATGATCAACGAGCGATGTTTCCATTATCTCTCTACCCCTAAACACTTGAGCCAGTAATGACTGGAAATGCAGTATTACATCCCCTGGCATAACATTATCCCAACCTTTCCTTCGCTCCATACTTCCCACCTTCACTGCGGAGTGCCTCTCCCCCCCCCCATTACAACACATCACCACCACCAAAACCATGATCTCCGCCCCGACCCACCACTCCCCTCCTCTCCACCTTCCCCTATTCAACCACTCCACTCATTCTCCCTTTACTCCCTCCCTTCCCGTACCCTCCCGTCCCCCCTTCCCCCTACCTACCACCCATCCTTCCCCCACCCATCCCCTAAGCTTTACGAATTCCACTGACCTGCACCTGCATCGACCGTCTGGCTAATGTGGACCGCCATCCTGCTCCCGTCCACACCGTCGATGGTGCACTGGGCCCCGCCGTAGAGCGTTACATGCGAGACAGTGGAGATCCCGGGGTGGTTTTGGATGCGTTAGTAAAGGGTGTGTAGGCGGGAGGGCGGAGGAGCGGGAGGGTGGGTGGCCAGTGTAAGGAATGAAGGAGGAGGGGAGGGAGAGGGAGGAAATGAAGGAGCGGGGATTTTAGTCGAGGTGCGGTAAGGATGGGGACATTGAAAGGATTAGGAGTTGAGCAGGATACGAACTGTGCCCCATTTGTCAGGTTTCTTTGGCTCTGAATTGTGGGAAACGTTGGTACCATGGACCACATATCATTATCTGGCGATTCGACACGCCATGACCGCCTTAGGTTCTTTGCATGAGCGTTTTGATATGGGAGATAGGTCTATCTTTGCATCAAATTTAGATGCACTACGGGGTTGGTTTGCACTATGGCAGTACAACAAGGCCATTCGAAATCTGATTAAGAACACATCGACGGAGGGAAGGCGGTCTTTAGATACCTGTCTTGTTGCTTGTATCCTATTTGCTAACGTGACATAGCGACTCCTATCATTAACGGCTCGACGGATCCTTTTCGGCTCTATGCTCCAGACGAGAGTGTATCTATACCTGACTTGTACAATCAGCCCTGTAGCAACAAATTTCACACGCCCACCTTCCCTCTCCCCATCCTCTCCCCAACAATCCTCCCAACCCCCATCACTGCCTCAAAGCCCTCATACTTCCCTTCCTTCTGCAGGAACCTCTCCTTCACCCCCTCAGCCATCGTTTCCAACCATGGCCAATCAGGCACCTCGCCCTCGCCCCACTCCCAGCCCACCCTCTCCCTCCACAATCTCTCCTCCAACACGTGCGTCCACATCACAAGATCATCAAACATGATGTCATTCGTGCCCGCTGATACCCATAACGATGACGGGAGCACAGCATCCCATCCCGTCTGCGGGTGCGGATCGAGGAATTGCAGGAACGGATCTGCCAGTGTTTCCTCCCTGTCTGCGCGAGCCGGGCCGAGGAAGCGTCGTGCTGTAGCTCTCAGAAAAGAAGCGGAGAGGACATCCGTCTCTGCGTTTGTGCTAGGAGTATGATGCAGCGATAACCACGGCGAGAACAGCAAGGCCCCTCCTGGCTTGGACAGCGAAGAGCGTTGACAAAGACCCACGAGCATTGACAGCACCAAATGCCCTCCCGCCGAATCGCCTGCTACCACGACCCTTTCGGCGGGGATCGCAACTTCGTGGAGAAGATACTCATACGCAGCTACCGCTTCCTCCAACTGCGTAGGATACGGGAACACGGGCGCGAGATGGTAATCCAGCGCGAAAACGAACACTCTGATGTTCTGCGCTAGAGTTGCTTCTGCTAAGCGGAGTAGGAACATAAGATAGGTGTCTGGTTGTGAGGCGAAATACACCCCTCCGTGGAGAAAAAAGATCGTGACATCTGAGTGCCACGGTGGTTGGAAATCAGTGAAGGAAAATTGGATGATCCAATAGCCTGTGAATTTGGAGCGAGAGATGCGGTGGTAGAGATTGTGGCTGGTGAGGCTGTAGCGGCGAGAAGAAAGGAAAGTGGAGGACGAGGGAAGGATGAGGACGCGGATTGACGGTGATTGAGGAGCCTGTCTGTTCTGTGATCAAGTCAGGGACGAGACCGGGGGTTCGAGGGGATGGAGGGTAGGAATTGGAGGACGTACGTTCTGATGAAGAGAATTTTGAGAGAGATTGAGAATGAGGGCTGTAAGGGCTGGGAAGGGAGCGACAGGTGGCTGAGGAGATTTTTGGTACCTCGAAGACTTGGAAGAGGTTACCACATAGAAATGGAAATTTGCATAGTGCAACAAGGGAGATAAATCGCATACCAAGTATCCATACAATATGCACACCACGAGAATCTAGTCTGTGGTCAACAGCTTGCCGTAACATCCATAGATATCCTCAAGGGATTCTTGGGATACTTCAGACATCGTAACTTATCTGTGACGCGCAAGATCTTCATGAATCGACCAAGTTGACTGAGAGGCTCACATGAATCGCGAGGGCTTTGATTGCAGATTGAGTACATATGTAGGTATCGTAGAGCTTGCCAGTCGAGAGCTATCAGCGGGACTCAAATGAGTCCAAGTTGGCAGATTTCAATGGTCCATCAAGTGTCATAGAAGGTAATTCCCGAGCTAATCCTATCAGGGTTACAGTGACGCTTAGGGCTAGCGCTGCCAATATGAAGCTACAGTACCTCCGCAAAAGTCTACGCCCTTGGCGCGAATTTTCGCGTTTTCGTGTTTAAATCCCCCACCATCCATCCTTTTCATCCTTTTACTACGCAATGATGCGCACTCCGTTAGCATCAATTTCTGGCAATCGCAATCGTTATCATGAGTATACTCCTTTCCAAAGAGGGGTTATAGCGGGGGCCGTGGGTCATGGAGCTACACCCCATCGCATTAATAAGTTGTATAAGATCCCAATTTCGTCTATCAAAACCATCGTTTCCAACGCCTTAATTCGTCACAACAGCGACTCCAAATTACGATCTGGAAGGCCTAGGAAGCTTACAGTACGCGATGGACGACATATCCTCAAGATTGTACGTAGACTGATCGTCGGTTCGGTATTCGGTCCCAAATGGAATCGAACCGAATTGCCAAGAAATCGAATGGAACCGAATCGCTTAAAGAAGCTAGCTTGTTACTATAATAAGCTTAGCTTAGTCGAAAAGTTACTATTTTAAGCAATTCGATTCCAAAAAAAAATCGAGGAACCGAATCTTGACGCTCTCACGTGATATTTTCGGTTCCTCGCGATCAATCTATTTGTACGCCAAAATCCTAAGATTATATACAAAGCTCTTGCCAAGAAGTTTGAGATATCTGTTTTACACAATATTCTCTATCGTCTACTAAAAGAGAAGAATATTGCCAACTAACTAGGCAAAAAAAGATCTCTATTAACGTCTATGATAACGAGCAAACGTTACGCATAAGCATTGACTTACGAAAACTAGAATTCTAATAATTAAGTAAAGATTATTTGAAGCGACAAATGCTTTGTCGAAAGAGACGCAAGCAAACAACGCGAATATAGTGCTAAGCAAGTTTCTATATTGCAAGCGAAAAAGTAATTATCTATTTAACTTGCGAAAACATATTCAAAATTTTACTTTGTAAATCTACTACTTATACAATTAACTATTAGATAATATCAAAATTTTAATAATAACACAACTTTATATACTCTACAACTTGTACGTAATTTTAAGATATAAAACTTAAGCATATATTATAGTATTAAGAATTTTAAAATACTATTTGAAGTGCTTTCTAATATACAATTCTATTATATTAAGCAAGTTTCTATATTGCAATTAAGAAGATATTAATCTTTTAATAATTCTATTATACAAATAATAGTTTTTTAAATTTAATTAAATTAAAATCTTTTTTATCTATTTAATTAATTTGCAATTGTAAAGTCTTTAGTAAATCTATATAAACAATATACTTATTTATTTTTATCTTGTTGTTAATAACTCTTTTAACTCTTTTAACTCTTTTAACTCTTTTTGGTTATCATTACTATAAATAGATCTATTAAAATTAGAAAACTTTTTAAAAAAATTGCTATTATTATTTTTAATAATTTTTTGCTATTTACAAAGTCTAAAGTTACTAAGTTAAAGCTTAAAATTAAAAATATATTAATAATAATTTTTTGTGTTTTTGCAAAGAAACTTGCAAGCAAAACTTTTTTATTTATTATTATATTCTTCGATTTTAACATAGATTTTACTATTAGCAACAATAAATTCTTCGATAGTAATACAAATAACAAGATATTTATTAATATAACAATTGTAATAAAATAAATTTTAAATAAGAAAAATAAATTTATTATTAATAAAATTGCAAGTTATTGTAAATATTATTTATTAAATAAGAGATTTAAAACTATACAAAAAAAGAAATAAATTAGAAAAAAGAGAAAAAATAAGTTGTTTACTTTAAAGAACTATATATTAGTTTATATTATTATCTTTAACAATAATACTCTTTTTAAATAAGATAATAAGTTTGTTATTATTTATAATATTAGAAATAAAAATTATATAATAATTTATATTTATATTTAAGATAAAGCAATACTATATACTAAAAACAATATTATTTTATATTATTAATTTAAATTAGAAACAATGATTTTTTAAAAAAAGTAGAAATTTAATTAAAAACTAGTTATAAAGCTTAGAAAAAAGATAGATTTTCTATTTAATATAATTTTGCGTATTAAATAATACTTTCTTTTGCAATTTAAAAAGCAAGAAATAGTAATTTATATATCTTTTTTATATAGTAAAATCGAATTAAATATAGTTCTATTGTATCTAAAAAATTCTTCTTTTTTAAAAAAATTGTATATTATATTTATACTTAAGACAAAGATTGTAAAAGATAAGATAACTTACAAAACAAAAATTGCAAATCTATTCAAAAATAACAAAATTATAACAATAAAAGAAATTGTAAACATATATAAATACAAGAATTATAAATATATAAATAAGAGTAAAGAAAAATAGTATTTAAATAACAATAAACATTATAAATTTAATTAAAAAAATATTAATAATTAAATTAAAGAGTATATAATTAATTAATATACTTTTATTAAGTCTTCTAAATTTGTTAAATATTAATATAAGATAATTGATTTTAATAACAATTTATATAATAGAAAAGATATATTAAGAACAAAGAAATATATATTTCTTAATTTTTTTATTAAATAAAATTTAATTTTAAATAAAAATATATTAAAAATTGTTATTGCAAATAACAAACAATTAATAGTATAAATAAAAAATATTTTTGCAATAGATTTAAAACTTATATATATTTATCTAATATAAATAATAATCTTTTTATTGTTTTATTAAGCAATTTTATTATAATACTTTTTGATAAGTTTATTATAATAGACTTTGTTAATTTAAGTTATTTAAAGAAATATTTTTGTTTCTAATAATATTCTTTACAATACAACATTAGAAACAATAAAATTCTAAACAAGTAACTCTTTATATTATAAATAATTTAAAATTAAAAAACAAATATTAAAAAATAATTATTAATTAATATATTGTCCAAAATTAATATTATTCTTGTATATAAAATTGAATTTTATAAGAACTATCTAAGAACTAAACAATTTAATAGAAAGATAATTAATAAAAGCTTTAATAAAGTTATACAAAAAATTAATAATAAATTAAATTTTCTATTCTCTTGTCTATATTACTATCTATCTCTATAAAATATTTGCAATAACAAAAAATATCTCTATTAAATTTAGTATTATCTAGAGAAAGATTTTTAATTATTGAAATTTGCTAGCAATATTGCAAATTAACAAAGCTTAATTACATAAAATCTAGTATTATAAGAACTAAATTTTAAATTAATACTAATATAATATTAAGCAAAATTATATACAAATTTAGAATCTTATTCTCAAGTACATATTTGCTAATTTATTATTATTGTTGTTGTAAAATTTTAGTTCTTATCTATTTATTAATTAATAAAATTAATACTATTTACAAATAACAAATTTACAAGATATAAAAATCTTTCGATTTGTTAAAATAATATTTTACTTATTATATTGCAATTGCTTTCGAAGAATCTTATAAACAAAATTTTAGTATTTTTTTTTTTCGAAATAAAATTAGAAACGCAAACGTAAACGCAAATATTAATAATTTATTTACAATAATTTATTCTTTTATTAATTAATAAGAATAAAACTTAAGTTAAAATATCAGAATATCAAAATATAAATAAAAACAAGAATTCGAATAATAATTTGTAAAATAAATAATATAGAAGAAACTAATATGAAAGATATAAAAATAACTAGAAAATTACGAATTATAGAGGTTTTATTTAGATAACTAGTTATAAATAAAGTGAAAAGAATTTATTATCTTAAAGTTAAATTTTCTAGTTATAACTCTATTTTTTATATTATTGTTAAAACTTTCTTTAACAAAAATATTTTATTAGATTCAATAATGTTATTATTCTCTTTTGCAATATTAAATATATTAATCGAGATAAATTTGCTATTTTTATTTAAAAAAAAGATTAAGTAATTAAATAAATATTTTTAGTTTAGTGTTTACTAGACTAATTGCGTCGAGTTGAATTATCAAGTTCGAATCGAGTACTTAATTCGAAAGTCTTGACAATTCGATTTCTAAAGTTGAAATTAACAATTCGAATCGATTTCTATACTTGAAATCGAAATTCGACTTAAAAGATTGATTTAAATCGTCAAAACTTAATATTAGTATAAAGAGATTCTAAAATAAATAGTAAAAAATTATATTCTATTCTATAATCTTTCGATATAAGATTATCTAATAATGCATTATAATAATGCATTCGAATTATCTAGATAATTAGAGTCAAATTATTGACTTAATTTTTTTAATCAAAGAGTTCGACAATTTTGTTCTGCATAATCTTGTCAAAGATTGTAAAAAAAAAAAATTATTATATCTCGAGAAAAATTTAAATTCTCGATCTTTTAATTCTTGATAACAATAACACAATATTTATAATAAAATCAATAAGAGCACAACAATGCTCTTGATAACGTTATTATAAATGTTGTGTTACTATTATTAAAAGTTAAAACGCTCTATTATTAAGTTATCGAGATTTTGATATTTAAGCATACTCTATTTAAAACTATATAGAGAACTAATAACTCTAAAAAAATAATATAGTTCTCAAAAAATTAAATATATTGTTCGAAAAATCGATTCGAATTGTTAAGATATTAATATAAATATAAATTAAATTTAATAAATTCAAAATTTTAGTCTTATATTTTACTTAAATCGTTCAATTACAACTTAATAATATAATATAATAATGTAGTAAAAAGATAATGCATTATAATAGTAATACATAATAGCAAACTCTCTAAGCTATGTGTGTAAAATTATTAGTTCAAAATCTTAATAATCTTGTTTGCTTTACTATTATCTTGAATAATTTAATTCGAATTATTTTTTATCTTGTTATTATTCTTATTGTTATTATTCTTATTAATTTTATTGTTATTATCTTTATTTTTCTCGTTCTTATTATTCTTTTTGCTATTATTATTATTATTCGTTGTTGCATAGTAGTTATAACTAGTGTAATCGTCGAATCGAATCTTAATTCGATCGAGTTAACTCGTTCAATTCTAATTCTAAAATTAGGCAAATTTCCTAGCTTAACAAGATGAGACGAACGAAGAATGCGCGTCAAGTGTTCAATTCAACTTATTCGATCACGTAACGTTACGTGACGCGTTAATCATATGCGATTAAAGTAAATTTTGCGCTAATTATATGTAATTAGCGTGAACTCTACGCTAGCTCAATCGAGTTAACGCATAGATAAGATAAGATAAGATAAGCGAATGCTAACGCGACGAAGTTAGCTTAAGTTCTTGGCATTAACTCGACGAAACTCAATTCTAAAGTTAGATTCGCGCCTTAACTCTAACCTAATTCTACGAGACCCAAGAAAATAAGTTAAGTTAAGAAAAAAGTGTTCGATTCGATCCAACGATTACACTAGTTATAACTTAACTTTTTTGTATTATCTTAAATCTTGTATTGAGTCTTTTGCTTATTATTTTTTTTTTAATTATATTATCGAAATTCTTTATCTTAACAATAATAGAATTCAAAATCTCTCTTTTTTTTGCATTATTTAAGAATGCAAATTTTTCAATAAAGATGTTAAATGATTTTATAGAATTGTTATTATTAGTTCTCTTTAAGTTATTTAAGTTATTATAATAAATAATTTGTTATTAAATAATTTTTACAATCGATTTTATGTAAATCGAAAAACTTTTAGTAATATTAAGCTCGTTGTTGACGTTTAATTATAATATTAATTAACTTAGATATAAAACACAAATAATGTATTTAAGTAATGCGTATCTTCTTAGAAGAGAATTTTATTATTATATTTGTATTTTTACGTAACTTTTGTATTTTTTCGACAATTTCAAGTCGATTTGCTTTTATGATTGCAAATTTCTTTTTTGCTTTTTATCTTAATTTCTTTTCGAAGCATTTTGCTATTAAGTTATTAGCATTGTGTACTTAATTGCATTACTTAAATGTATTATTATAAATTTCTTTATTAATTCGATGTTTCTTAATTTCTTTTTTAATATTGTTTTTTATAATTTTACAATTCGACTTTGCGACTTTCTTTTATATAAATGTTTCACAAAATTTCTTAATTTGTATTAAGATAATTTTTCGATTGTTACTTTGCTTTTTATACAATTTTTTGCAATTATTATTTTAATCTTTTGTGCGATTTCGACTTGCAATAATTTTCGAATTTGTTAATAATACTTTTATTATTTGTGCATATACTTAATTTATTTTACAAGTAATGTATAGAAATAATGCAATTATATAGCAACTTAGAAGTTTCTTACAATATCTAGTAAAGTGCGACAAGATTTAAAAAGTAAAAGATTTAAAAAAATTAATAAAATTGTAAATAATGTGTTGACAAGTAATTTTATTAAAACGAAGTAAGAAATATATGTATTAAAATTAGAGTTAACATTTATTTATTAACACTTATTTCGAACTTTTGTTAACACAAGATTATTATTTTTTTATATTAATATATGCTTGATCTTGTTAACATATTATGCAAATTTATTTTTGTTAATTGCTTTGTCGTTTATATTACGTATTCTTATTATTAATTACTAATTTAATTCTCTCTTTTTACGCGATTTTTTAACGCGTTTGCATTAGTAAAAATTATTAAAATTATCGCTTATTTTATTATAACTTCTTTGAATTTCATTTTAAACTTAATATTTCTCGATTACATTTATATAAATCTCTTTTTAATATTGTTAAATTTATCTTCTTCTTTAATAACTCGCACAAAGTAGACAAATAATGCATACAAATAATGCGAAACGTTTTGTCTAAAATTAACATACTTAATTTGTTAATTTGTTAATTGATTTTAAAGTCTTTTTACAATAAACTAATTTCTTAATTTGATTGTAACAAGATAAGTATAAACAAAAAAAAGTCTTAAAAAAATTAATATTAAAAGAAAGAGTGTTAGAGATGCTAATATAATTAAGATAATACAAACAAATAATATATTTTCGATTAATATGCTAATGTTTTGCAATAGCGAACACAAAAGTAAAAGCTGAATATTGTCGTTTTTCGTAAAATTAAAAAATATTAGAAGTTAATCGACTTTCTTATTTCTCGACTTTTATTTTAGCGTCTAATTTGCGAAATTTTGCATAATAAGATTAGCAATTTCAATTATAAGAAAAAAGAATATCGCATTTAGAGTTTAGCTTTAGTAATATTTTAAAAAGCAACTAAGACGTTTATATATATTTTTCTTTCTAGTAAGTGCATTATTTCTTTGTATTATTATTATAACAACAAATTTGTAATTAATATTTTGCGCACTATAGATTCGAATTTTACGACAATTTTTGTTAAGCGTATAATAATTTAGTTAAAGAATTTAAATTTTATTAAGCATTTAATAAAGCAATTCGATTTTTTTAGCTAGCAATTTTACACCAATATTATGTTCTTTTTTTCAAACAATTATAATATGTTTTTTGCACTAACTAAAAATCAGATTTTCGAAATTTTATTATTAATAAATTTTTTCTAGTAATTCAAGTTATTAAATGCATTATTTCTTTGCATTATTACTAATAGTATCTAATTATTTTTGTAATTATTAAAAATGTCTCTTCTTTAAAAGTTAGTTTATCTATTAATAAATCTAATTTAATACAATTTCAAAATTTAATTTAAAAAAAATTTCTTCTTTATTTATTGCTTAATTGTTATTCTTCTCTTTATAATATATATTTTACAATTCGAGAACAATCTCTTTTGTCTCTAAATTTATAGTACAATTAAAATACTCAATTATTCTAATTTATTCGACGATTTACAAACTTATTTAAGATCGATTTTATCAATATAATCTTTAAGCAAGATTAAAAGTTTGTTTAATATTTATTAATAACTCTAAATATAAAAGTATATCTTGAATTATTTGCGTTAACTTTGAAAAATTCAATACGTTGTTTCTTTAATATTTTTAGATTAAATATTTATTCTTTACCATATTAAAGCAAAGATATTAACTGTCTTTATTTTGCATCAAATAAGATTATTAAAATTGTTAAAATAAGAATCTCGTAATAATTATAATAAACTATATCAACATTAATAAAAGATTATATGCATTATTATATTATATTATTTTTTTAACAATATTTCTTTTTTGCGCTTTTGTTCTTAAATTAGTAGTCAAATTGTAATAACGTTAAAAATAATTCTTAAATTCTATTTTGTATTTGTTCTTGTAATTGATAATATTCTTGTTTTCTCTCTTATTTTACAACTTATAAAGATTAACTTTTTGCGTAAGATTTAAAATGTTAACAAGATTATATAACATATCGTCTAATTCTTTTGTTCTTAAATAGTATTTTGCAAGCTTTGTTGAAATTTTATTATAAGAGCGCAAATTTAATAAAATTAATATATACATTATCTCTTTGCATTATTAAAAATTGAAGTATCTTTTTAATTATATTAAACAAGTTTATACTTCTTGCAACATCTTAAAGTCATTTATTCTTTAATTGCATAACAATATTATTATTTGTTGTTTTCGATTTTATAATTAAAATAAAATCTTCAGTTACGAGATTAATAATATAAGCTAAACAAGATATAAAGTTTTGTTGTTTGTTTTATTAGAACTTTTGTTAATTTAAGATTTTTTCGAATTTATTTTTGAGTGTGTTGTTATTACTTGCGTTATTAATAACAATTTCAAGAAGTTTGTCTTTAATTTCGAAAAACTTCAAAATCTTTATAAGCTTTAATATTAATTAACAATCTATATGCTCGATATTAAAAAAAGTAAATTTAATAAGATATTTGCGAAATTAAAATACGATGTTTACTTAATATATTAATACTCTTAAATAAACAATTCTTTAAGAACTAAATTATACATTCAAAATAATAGAGATATGTTAAACATTCTTAAAAGTTATCTTGATTTTCTCACGAATTTGATTATATTTCGAGAAAATTATTTTGAATAATTTTGTGCAATTCAAAAGCATTAAATTTAAACAAAGAATTTCTAATAACTTTCGAAAGTTAAAATTGTTAATAATTCGAAAAGATAAATTTATATTTACGAAAGTCTTACATAATTAATTTTCTTAATTATCTTAAATAAAAAATAACAACAAATCAATATAATTTTTTTTCTAAAAAATTGTTAGTTTTGCATTATTTATATGCATTATTAATCGTAACTTATGCAATTAAAAACTAGATTAATCGCGATTTGCGATCAAGATTATTTTCGTTTTAAATAAAAAGAGAATAAAAGATATTTTTTTTATATTCGATATGCTTAAATAATTGTAAGCAATAAAATAATTCAAAATTTTGTAACAACTTTTGTATACAATTTTTGAAATATTATTTACAATCGACGTTATTTAAATATATTTGTTTCAAAGCTCGAATTGTATTTCTATATTAATTTTTTTTGCTTAACGTAAATTGAAAAGTTTTGATTAAATCTTATTTAAGAATTTATCGTTAACAACTGTTTATAATTATTATGCTTAAAATTGAATATTAGTATTTGAACTTTATTTAACGTATTTGTTTCTTTCTCTCAAAACAAATAATAAATAATTGATAAATATTTTGTTTATTATTTCGCGAAGAATTCTTTTTTTATTATCAAAAACAAAAGTAAGAAAATCTCAATTAAATTAACTCGCAAATTAATTGAAATATAAGTTATTAAATAACAAATCGCGAAAGATAGATTTTTTGGAATTTTCTTTATTTGAAGACAATAATTGACTTAAAACTCTTAAAAACTTCGACATTTTACAAACAAAAATACAAATATAATATAACAATATTTTTTAATAATTCGAAAAAGTAACTTAAGAATAAAACAAAATGCAAAAGAGTAATGCAAGCAACAACTAGTCTAAGCAGGCTATTTTGAGATAATACAAGCAAGCGTAATTTTTGTGTCGAAGCATACTACTTGATACTTTAACGAAAAATTCAAAATTATAATAACGTATGTTCAAAAATAGAAAATCTTAATTGTTATTTGCGTCAAACAAATATATATAAGTTCTATATCTATTTTAAGAATATTATTTATTTATATTATTAGTTGCTTGTTGTTTGCGATAACAATTCTTAATATATTCTTGTTTAAGATCGAGTTCTATTTAATGCTTTTATTTATATTTGCAAATTTTAGTCTTCTACTTATATTTGCAATTCTTTATTATATTTATAAGACGTACATCGAGTATTATTTTAATAGAATTGATAATAAAACTAGTTGTCAAAGTAAATATTAATAGAGAGATAAAAATCTCAAAAAACGTATACTCTCTTGCTCTCAATATATCTCTTCTATTATAAAAATTATTACTAAGATTAATTATCTTGTATTAATGTTTAATAAATTTAAAAAAATTAGTAAAAGTATATTAATTAATTGTGTACTCTTTAATTTAGTTATTAACGTTCTCTTAATTAAGTTTATAATACTTATTGCTATTTAAATAATATTCTTCTTTACTCTTGTTTATATATTTACAATTCTTGTATTTTTATATATTTACAATCTTTTTTGTTATTGCAATTTTATTGTTTTAAGTAAATTTGCAATCTTTGCTTTGCAAGTTATCTTATTTTTTGCAATCTTTATTTTAAGTATAGATACAACTAAATAGACAATTTTTTGAAGAAAAAGAATTTTTTAAATGCGATAGAAGTATATCTAATTCGAATTTACTATATAGAAAAGATATATAAACTACTATCTCTTGCTTTTTAGATTGCAAAAGAAAGTACTATTTAATATGCAAAATTATATTAAATAAAAAATCTATCTCTTTTCTAAGCTTTATAACTAGTCTTTCTACTCTTTTTAGAGAATTATTGTCTTTGATTCTAATTAATAGTATAAGATAGCATTGTTCTTAATATATAGTATTGCTTTATCTTAAATATAAATCTAAATTGTTGTATAATTTTTATTTTCGATATTACAAATAACAACAAGCTTAATAGCTTGTTTAAAGAAAATATTATTGTCGAAGACAACAATATAGACTAATATATAGTTTTTTAGAACAAATAGCTTATTCTTTTTCTTCTTTCTATTTTTTTTTCTATATGATTTTAAATCTTTTGTCTAACAAATAATGTTTACAACAACTTGTAATTTTATTAATAATAAATTTATCTTTTTTATTTAAAGAGATCTTTGTTATAATTGCTATATTAATAGACATCTTGTTATTTATATTACTATCGAAAAATTTATTGTTACTAATAGTAGAATCTATATTAGAATTGAAGAATACAACAATAAATAAGAAAGTCTTGCTTGCAAATTTCTTTGCAAGAACAAAAAAACTTATTATTAACTTATTCTTAATTTCAAGTTTCAATTTAGTAACTTTAGACTTTGTAGACAACAAGAAATTATTAAAGATAGCAACAATAATCTTCTTAAAAAGCATCTTTGTTCTAATAGACTTGTTTATAGTAACAACAACAAGAGAGAATTAGAAGAGCTAGAGAAATTATCGACAACAAGATAGAAATAGATAAGTATATTGTTTATAATATTATATTAAAGACTTTACAATTGCAGATTAATTAAATAGATAGAAGAGATTTTAATCGAATTGCGTAAAAAACTATTATTTGTATAATAAAGTTCTTAAAATCTTAACGTCTTCTCGATTGCAATTAAGAAATTAGCTTTGCACAATAAATATTAAAGTTGCAAAAATACAAAGAAAGAAATATTAGTATAATATCTATATCATTATATATTTTCTAAAGCTTTTTGCTCTTATAAATAGAGATACTGTTTAAATAAAGTACTAAATTAAAGTCTCTATTAATTGTTAATATAATACGTAAAAAAATATAATAGCAAACCAAATAATTAAAGATTATCTATATAATTAAATTATAATATATAATTCAAACAATATGTTTTTTTAATTGTAAATACAAGCAATATTAATTATTTCTTTAATTATTTAAATATTATATATATCTTTGCTTTGCAATTTTGTAATAATTATTTATATTTTTTGTTATTAATTTTTTTGCAAATAACAAATTATTTAGAAATATTAATTAATATGTCTTCTATTAATATAAATGTACTTGTTAGATACTATATTATATCTAATCTCTTTATAAAGCGCAATAGAAAATTTGCAAAATATCTATTAATATAACATTATAAGAATATTTATATACTATTTTTTTTATATATTTATCTTTTTTTTGGAAGTATTTTTGCAATTGTTTAGATACTAATAATAATATTAAATTTGTTATACAAATAAAGATATATTTTATTAAAATAAATAGTAAGATAAAGATTAATATATTTAAAAAAATCATCTTTTATTGTTTTGTGTAAGATGTGCGTGCGTTTGCTATTTGTCGACGTATTAAGATATAAAAGACGTAAGATATAATAGATTTTTATTACTATTTCCAACTATATAAGATAAATAGTAGTAAGACTAATTGTTGAAGAACAACAAGAAACGAGCTTTCTTTCTATCTAATACTCGTTATAACGTGCGAGCTTACTTTTCGCTTTTTAATTAAAAAGAGAAGTCGTACAATTCGAAACTTTTATAGACAATCAAGATTACGTGTCTTGTTATATCTTAAGACACTAGCGCGTCGATAACGTTATAACATTACAATTATCTCTTCTCTTAAAGTACTAATCTCTAGTTATGTAAAAAGCTATAATAATTTTACACAAGACAAAAACGTCTATTAAGCGTCAACGTTACAAGAGTTCGTTAAAATTTTTTGTAAATCTTTTCGAAAAACAGGAGAAAAAAAGTCTTCTATCTAATAGAAATTAGTTTATGCTTTAGTCTAATTCAATTTGTAAAATAACGTAATAATAAAAATAATAATTTATAATAAGATATCGTTTCGTTATTGTTGTTATCAAAATTCTAAATAGAATTCAAAGTAAAGTTAGCGTTACGTAGGCGCTAGATAAATTATAAACATAAATGTTGTTATTTCTCTTTTCTTTTCTTTCTTTTTCTTTATATTCTTCTCAATTGCAATTGCTTTTTTGTCGTAAATAAATTGTCGCAAAGACGACAATAAGTAAGACTTATATATATAGTGCAAATATTAAATTATTATGTCTTTATCTTTATCTTGTAAGAGATTAAGAAATCAAAAGAGTAAGTAATTTCAACATTTTATTATTTATAAGAACTAACATGTTACAATTTGTAATAATCTTTTATATATAACTTGCGTAAACAAACGTGCATACGTTTGCAAGAAGAAGAGTATTTGTATTTATTGCAAAATTCTTTATCGTAAATTAAATTATTGTATTATAATATATTTTGTTTGAGCTTACAATGCGACAATTGCTAATATTTACTAATTTGTTAAACGCTTTTAAAATTAAATAAAAGTTCTTGTTAACAAACATCGTAAAAGGTTCGAAGTTAAAAACATAATTTTTAAATTAATAAAATGCGTGCGAAAGAGTGTTATTCTTAATATAAAGAGCTAACGACGCGATAAAGAGTTTATCTTATTGACGACAAATTAAACGCAATCTTATATTTGTCGATTCAAACGTAATTTAATTCGCGCTCTAGAACGTCAAGTTAAGCTCGAACAAAAACTCGAAAAAACAAAGAGAAATTAAAATAACGTTGTTATTAAAATAAAGCAACTAATTAATCTTCTTTTAGAGCGTATATTAACTATAAGTATTTTTGTCTACTTTTTAATATATTGCTCTATCTTTATCTTTATCTATCTTAATGTGTCGTACAATACATTAACATGCATTTAAAATTCAAAAAAAATAAGAACAAAAGCAAGAACAAATTGTTAACAAAAACAAAAAAAACAAAATTAAGATAAATTGTCTCTAAGCTTGTCGTCGATCTAGATTGAACAAGTTTAAAATTTTCCTTTGTAAAGTTTTATAACTTTGCGACTAAGTCTTTTCGCGATTCTAAGTTGTTAACAAGATCGTTAAGTAATAATATAATAAGTTTTTCTTTTACTTTCGTTCTCGCTTTACTTATTTACACATCTATAAAAAATAAAGAACGCGAAGATACGTATAAATAGCAAAATCAAGTTTGCGACAAAAATAATAAAGATTAAGCAAAGCAAATCTTTTGCAATTTAATTTTCTTAAGAGAACGCGAATGTTTCGAGCAACTTTAAAAATTTGTTTACAAATAATTCTACAAAATCTAACAATTTATTTTTGAATAAGTTTAATAATTTTTTGTAATTGTCTAAGACAAGTTCGACGAATTTTTAAGAACTTGCTAAGTTGTTACAATACGTTATTAACTAAAAAAGAACAAAACAAATGCGTTGTGCTTTTGCCTATAAATTCTCTTTGTTTAATATTAATAAAATATAATGCACAAAATTCAAAATTATATTTTAAGCATTTATATTAAGAGAAGCGATCTTATTATTTTTAACATCTTGTGTAACAAAATAAAGAAATCTTTTATTATAAATCTAATTAAATACAATAGTAATATAACGACAATTGCGCAATATTTTATCGAGCAAATTATTATTAATATAGTTGTCGTTATCGCAATACGCGTTGCGTTACTTTTTTTGCTTTCGCTTATTATATGTTTGTTCTTTAAACTTCTTTTGTAACTTATTAACATTATCAAAAGATTTTTTTCTTAATTATTAATTATACTTCTTGTCTTAATTTATTTAGTAATCTTATATTATATCTACTTCTTTAACTTAGTTTTGTCTAGAATCTTTTCGATTTTTTATTAAAATTTGTTATTAATAAGTTTTAAAACTTGCAATATTTGTTTTGTTTGCTTATTGTTAACGCGATACAAATATAACTTCAAAAGTAAAACATAAAAAGTATTGTAAATTCGATAGATATTTGATAAAATAAAACAATAAATTTGCATTTTAATTTTATTTTTAATTCTAAACAATTTAATATATTTGTGCAATATCTTCTTGCTAAATCTCTTTTATTTTAGATTTTTAATTACGAGCATAATTAATTCTTCTATAGCAAAGCTCTTTAATTTATATCTTTTATTATAGTATTTTATTTATTGCGCGACAACGTTTTCAAGACGTTTCGCTAGAACTTTTCTTAAATTATAAAGCTATTTTACGCGTTCTTGTATTAATAATATCTCTTTTTCGATAAAGTTGTTCTCAAATTTATAGTAAATCTTTAAGTAATAATTGTACATCAAATAGAACGACAAAGTTTTAACTAAGACGTAATAATTATTGTTATAAAAAAATTCTATTATTAATAATAAATTGACTTATTTTGTCTATTTCGCATTAACGTAAGTGCGAAAATAATACTTAAAAGTTTAATTTTGTCGTTCGATTAAATTATCTATCTAAGAATAAAAAACAATACTTAATTGTCTTTTAATTTGTGCATAAAAACATACAACAAACTAGAAGACATTAGTAAAGACAAATTTTTTGTCGCTTACTATATTAGCTAACGTTTCGAAACGTAAAATAATTTTATCGAAAAATACTTTCGCTAATTTTGCGACATCGATTCTAATAATTACAAGTATATATTTAATTATTTTTGTATAGCAATCGATTATTATAAAGATTAAGTTATACACAACTTTATAACGCTTGTTTGACGACAAGTTTATTACGAACTTTATAATAATTTTCTTTTATAACTTCTTTGTAACAAGTAAGAATCGAAGCTTATTATACAACTTATAACAAGAAACTTTGATGCGTTAACAAACATTACATATTTTAATATACGCTTTTACTTGCTTTGCACAAGCGAATTAGAAATACTTTCTCTAAAGTAAATTTAGAGTTTTCTAAATTTCAAAGTGTCTTGTCAAAAAGTCGTTATAATTCTTGCGAATTAACTTCTTTCTAACAATTATATTTTCTAGAACATAGAACAGTTTATTATGTTTAACAAGACTCTCTCGATTTAGAGCTTATATTTTTTGTTAATAGCAAAACGACTTCTTAATCTTAATACGAATTTTCTTAACTTAAGTGTCTTTAATCTAAAGATTCTTAATCAAGAATCTTATTAATTTTTAAAATTTTTTATACAATTTCTCTAACATGTTTCTAATTACTTTTCTTAAGATAACAATTTATACACTAGCTAGTTAAAATAAAGATGCTAATTTATTAAGAACTTTCTTTCTACTTTATAATTGCGAGATTTTCGCGTTATTAATAAGTACTTTTACTAGTTGCAATACAAAAGTCAAATTAACATATAAACGTAATTTATTGTTCGATTTTGATACAAATAAAATAGAGACGCTTGCAAACGAAACTAAATGCTTAATTTAATCTTTGACTAACATATTATCAAGATATTGTTAAAGTATTGTCAACTCGTTCTATAAAAGATTATAAAGAGATATAAAAGATAACTCTTTGTTGTTTTAAAACTTAATAACATAATTTTCTCTTCTTAATTCTAATAGAATTTTGATCAATTTATTATTATAAACATCTTTTAAGTCTTTTAACTTCTTAAAAATCTTAGACTTCGCTAACTTTTTGTTTGACATCTTTGTAACGTTAACGCAAACAATAGCATAAACTATGCTATGCTTAACAAAATCTAAGAAAAATTGCATAAGATTAATTATCTTTAATTTGTTATTTGCGATCTTAAATCGCTAACTTTGCATCTCTAAATTAATTAATATATTTTGCTTAACTAGCATTGACATATTTAATATAAAATCAAAACTTATATATTTAACTAAGTAGAATAAGATTGTGCATTCTTAATATTAATTTTACGAGTTAATTAAATAATAAGTCAACTTATAGATATTGTAATAATAGCGATTATTATTATTAAAACAACTTTATATTAATAAGATAGCAAATATAAGTTGCAATTCTTATTATATTATATAGACATAATTAATAAGATTTAACTTAGTTTTCGAGTTAACTAGACTTATAACTTGACATTTGTTATCAAGAAATTAAATTCAATCTTTTACTAAAATTAAGTTTATTTTTTTTTGTTTTTTTTGTTTTGTTTACAAGATGTCGACGAAACTTAATCTTTTTTTGTATTAATTATAATAATAACGACAATAGTAAACTTATCTTATTTGTATTTATTAAGATACTTATTTTTGTAATATTTCTTTTTATAATATTTAAAGCATTCGACACGACTTAAATAGTTTGCGTTACTAATTTTGTAAACTCGTTTACGCGATATTAACAAATCTTTAAAAATATAGAACTTGTTATCTCTAATAAATTTATCAATCTTGTTTGAGCGACAATTCTAATAAGATTTGTCTAAAGAAATATTAGAATCTTTTGTAACTTGTTGATTGTCAAAGTTACTTAAGTTTACTTCGCGAATACAATTTAGTGTTTGTTCTTACATAGTAATTATAGCTAGAAGCTTATCGCGAATATTTAATATGTTATTGATATTTAGAATCTTTACTTTTAAGTTCAATTTAAGCTTAATTAAAAATATATAGATTCTATGCTTCTCTAAGAGCGACGATAAATAAATCTTTAGCTTATTCAAATATTTCTTAAAGACAATTATCTTTTAATTTAATTTTTGTCTAGCGTTCTCTTATCTTACATAGACGAGAAAACGACAATTAGCAAAATTAACTATTAAATTTAATAGAAACTCTCTAAATTCTTTAAAGATCTCGTTTTTTAACTTAGCGTTATTGTTTATTCTTGAAAATTATTGCGTAACAATGTTATTTTCTTAGAATAATATGTCATAGAGAATTTTATTCTTATTCGTAATAAAATACGTTAAAAATCGCATTATATTAATGTCGATCTCGCGAAATCATATAATATATTTACTTACGCTTAAACTTTTGTATAATTTTAGCTTTTCGAACTTTAAAGACTTAAATATAATCGATAATAATGCAATAACAATTTAAGAAGCTTAAGAATTTATTTTTTCGATCGCTATAATTTAAGCTTGCTAAGCGTTTTGCAAATCTCGAATTTTCGTTATTAACATTTTAATTTGCTAATGTAATGTCGAAGCTTTAATTATATTTAAACTATTATCTTCGTCGACATTACGTTAATAATAATTATCTTTGTCAACATTTTGTAAGCAATTGTTTTCTTGAAAAAAATCAAATCTCTTGAACTCTAATTTAGTAATCAAATAATTGTTATAACTTAAGTTGTTCTAATTCGACATAATGTTATTATGTTTCGAGTCTTTTTTTTCGAAAGATAAAACGATTAAAATTGTAAAATGCGCGTGCGTGCGTCTATTGTTCGTCGACGCACTAAAATATAAAAGACGTGAAATATAATAGACTTTTATTACTATTTTCAATTATATAAAATAGATAGTAGTAAGACTAATCGTTAAAGAACAACAAGAAACAAACTTTCTTTCTATCTAATACTCGTTATAATGTGCGAGCCTACTTCTCGCTTTCTAATTAGAAAGAGAAGTCTTGCAATTCGAGACTTTTATAGACAATTAAGATTACGTGTCCTATTATAATCTAAGACGCTAGCGCGTCGATAACGCTATAAAATTATATTTTGTTAATTAATTTGACAAAACTTCTTTAATATTAAGAAGCAACAACAAAGATATATAGATAAATATTTTATTTTATCTTGCATGCTTAACACTTAAATATATTCTCTAAATACAATATTTAAGTAATATTTTCATTAATTCTAATATAATCGATAATTGCAACTCTTTAATAATGAATTAAAACAAATAGTATAATAAGAAAAAAATTATAAGATATATAAATTATACAATTATACTAAAGACTTTAATTATTGTCTAATTAATATATTAATTAAACAAATAAAAGAGATTTTAATTTAATTGCGCAAAAAATTATTATTTATATAATAGAACTATTAAAGATTAATATCTTTTTAATTGTAATACAAAAACTTGCTTAATATAATAACAAATCTAAGAAAATTTTTTACAAATTTTTTTTTTAAAAAAAATATATTAAACAAAATAGTAACTTATTGCATCTTTAGAACTTATATTAATATATATCTATATATCTCAAAATTACGCAAAAATTGTAGAGTATATTAAGTTATATTAATATTACAATTTTAAGATTGTATAATAATTAATTGCGTTAATAGTAAATTTATAAAATAAAATTTTAAGTATATTTTTGCGAGTTAAATAAATATTACTTTTTTGCTTTCGATATAGAAACTTGCTTAACACAATAGTGCTTTTGTATATCTGCTCAAAAGTAGAACAAAAACATAATTTAACTATACAAGAAAGAACACAACTTTAGTATTATAGTGTAAGCTTGTTTTAAAACTTAGAACGTTCAAATCTTTACATTTTAGAGCGTAACTTCAAGACAAAAAAAAGCATAAATACTTCGCTAGATTCTATATTCACGTACTTGACGACAATCTTCTTAGAATCTATTAATTAGATCTTATATTTATGCAAGATAACGCTTCTATATATATAGCAAAAGCGATAACCTTGTAATTTCGCGAAAACAACATAAATATTATAGAATAATTATTCTACAATCTAGACATAAATTCAATTAAGCATCTTTGATTTCTTCTTAGAGAACACGTCTACAAAATTAATTCTAACATAAACAATGTAACTAACAATAAGAATAAGATTAAGAAAACTTTATTTAATGCATTGTATAAGACGTAAGAGGCACTTGATTCCTATTATTTGCATAATCTAGTATAAAGTATCAAAAGAAAAGTTTAGAAACTTATTAAGTTAGAGAAACAATATATCAAGTATTGACGTCTAGATATTTGGGAATATACTTGTTATTTGTATACAAATTGCTATGTAAATTCTGTAGCTTCTCAATTGCTTAATTGGAAGTAAAATAATTTAATTTAATAGATAGTATATTAATAAGATGCGAGATAGAGCGCAGACTTTTGCGTTAGTACTGTAATATTGGAAAACATGTTTTTACTACTCTCGCGTAATAAATAGTACTAGCTGCTTTCTTATTACTTATCTAGTTTCTACGAGAAGACTTAGACACTAATACTTTATGCAGAAGCATTGTTGCCAATTAGTGTGATCGTTGGGTCGGATCGGACACTTTTTTCTCAACCCGACCCACCCTCTTGGGCCCCGTAGGGTTGGGCCAGGGTTAAGGCGCGAACCCGACCCCAGGGTCGGGTTTCGTCGGGCCAATGCCAAGAACCCAAGCTAACTTCG